>OLNC01000002.1_pt1 | contig 262837 bp, 225 predicted proteins | sample 1672011 | NCBI WGS metagenome assembly OLNC01 (sample SAMEA3136636, study PRJEB25190) | human gut metagenome | biome: human gut; feature: human-associated habitat; material: faeces | place: Austria | collected 2013
GTAGGAAATTGGGCGGATAAGCGATTTGTTCAAAATGTGAGCAAAATTCCACCGCAGCGCGTTCGATTTGCTTATTTATTTTTTATCATATACTGAAAGACTTCAGTTGGCCAACTCTACAAATTAAAACTTCTCTATGTACCCCTGCACAAGGATAAACAAAACGATCAATGGTAATATATAAGTAATGTAAATACGTGGCCATTTTGGGAATTTGATTCCTTTTCCTTCGTTGGCTTCTTTCATAAAGTTGTCCCATCCCCATCCGTATTTTGTAACGCAGAATAACAGATAGATCAGAGATCCTATTGGAAGGATATTGTTGCTTACGATGAAGTCCTCTAAATCCTGAATCGTTGTTCCTGCTCCTAGTGGCTGAATAAAACTCCATACGTTAAATCCTAGAGCACATGGTAAGGATAACACAATAATGAGTACTGCATTAAATACGATTGCTTTCTTAAGGCTCCATCCCCATAGGTCTTGTGCAAATGACAAGATGTTCTGAAATACTGCAATGATCGTTGATAGTGCCGCAAAGCTCATAAATAAGAAGAACATCGCTCCCCAGATCCTGCTTCCTGGCATTTCGTTAAATACATTTGGCAGTGTGATAAATACTAAGTTTGGTCCGCTTCCTGGATTTACTCCGAATGCAAAACATGCTGGAAAGATCACCAGTCCTGCCATTAATGCTACTAACGTATCAAGAATTGCCACACTGATTGCTTCTCCTGTCAGTCTTCGGCTCTTGTCAATGTAACTTCCAAAGATTGCAATCGCCCCTATTCCAAGACTTAGTGTAAAGAATGCCTGTCCCATTGCTGCGGATACGACCGTCATCACACCTTGTTTCTTCACTGCTGCAAAATCTGGAATCAGATAAAATTTTAATCCTGCAGAGGCTCCATCTAAAGTTACACTCCTTGCGATCAATACCAGAATTACGATAAACAAACATGACATCATAACTGTTGTGATCTTCTCTACTCCATTTTGAAGACCAAGAGAACATACTAAAAATCCCAATGCAATAACTACTAACATCCAGAAGATCTGTGCCTTTGGATCTGACAGCATTGTTCCAAAAGTATTTTCTACCTGTGCTGGATTTTTCCCAACAAAGTCTCCTTTTAACATCTTAAAGAAATAGCTGATCATCCATCCTGCTACTGTCGTGTAAAACATCATCAACAGATAATTTCCAGCCATGCCAACATAACTGTACCAATGCCATTTCGTTCCTTTTGGTTCTAACACCTGAAAGGATCTTGCAATACTCTTCTGGCTGGCTCTTCCGACTGCATATTCCATAACAAGGATTGGCAGCCCTAGAATGATCAGGAAGAACAGATAGATCAATACAAATGCAGCTCCACCGTATTGTCCTGTGATAAATGGAAATCTCCACACATTTCCCAAGCCGATCGCACAACCAGCCGAGATCAAAAGAAATCCAATTCTAGATGAAAATTTTTCTCTATTTTCCAAATTACTTTCCTCTTTTCTATATATTTTGACTCACAAAAACTTATTGTACCATAGCTTAGCAATATTAGAAACCCAAAAAACAATTTCACAAAAGACTTCCTATTTAATGTTGTTTTATTACGCAAAACGCTGAATCTTCGAATTTTGCTTGACTTGGATTGTATATTGTATTTATAATGTAGCCAATTTTAAAAAATGAAGATAAATACTTACAATCACACGAAAGGAATCAAGAATATATATGATAAAAAATATCATAGATGCTGATTTAAATATCTATGTTTTAGATCGTACTTATGACTATCAGCTTTGGGAAACTGATCTGTCTCATGATATTTCTTCTGACAGCTATCTTGGTAATGGAACCATAAAACGTCCAGTTGGTCTCATCATTACTGTTAGCAAAAATTCATAAAATGAGTTAATACTTAGTCCCATTTCAGATTGCATTTACAGCATTTTTTTTGTATAATTATTCTATGATATTAGTGCGTGCAGATACCCATTTGTATCTGCATTTCCTTATATCTTTCATTTTATATTTATATGGACTTAAGGAGGATTTATTTATGGTAACATGGAACAATCTTGATACTTTAACATCTTATGCTAAACTCAAAGATCTTAAAGATCATGTAGACATCAAAGAAGCTATGACAGGTGAAAACGGTGCGAAACGTGTCGCTGAATATTCTGCACCTATGGCTTCTGGTTTAAGCTTTAACTACGCTGCAAAACAGGTAGATGATGAAGTTCTTGATGTATTAGCTGAATTAGCTGATGAACATCAGTTAGTTGACAAATTCGAAGAATTATACAACGGAGCGATCATCAACACAGGAGAACAGAGACTTGTTCTTCATCATTTAGCCCGCAGACAGCTTGGAAAAGACGTTATCGTTGATGGTGTCAACAAACGTGATTTCTACGTTGAACAGCAGAGAAAAGCAGCTGACTTTGCAAACAAAGTACATGCTGGTGAGATCACAAATGAAGCTGGTGAAACATTCACTACAGTTGTTCAGATCGGTATCGGTGGTAGTGATCTAGGACCTCGTGCTTTATATATCGCTCTTGAAAACTGGGCTAAGACAAACGGATGCGCTAAAATGGAAGCAAAATTCATCAGTAACGTAGACCCTGATGATGCAGCTGCTGTTTTAAATTCTATCGATGTTTCCCGTTCTTTATTTATCGTTGTATCTAAATCTGGAACAACATTAGAGACATTAACAAATGAAGCTTTCGTTAAAGATGCTTTAGTAAAAGCTGGATTAAATCCTTCTAAACATATGTTAACTGCAACAAGTGAGACTTCTCCTTTAGCTAAGAGTGATGATTATCTTGCTGCATTCTTCATGGATGACTTTATCGGTGGACGTTATTCTTCTGTATCTTCTGTAGGTGGAGTGATCCTTTCACTTGCATTTGGACCAGACGTCTTTGCAAGAATCCTTGATGGTATGGCTGAAGAAGACAAGCTTGCTACTAACAAAGACATCAAAGCAAACCCTGACTTATTAGATGCCCTGATCGGTGTTTATGAAAGAAATGTACAGGGATATCCTGAAACAGCTGTTTTACCATATTCTCAGGCATTAAGCCGTTTCCCAGCACATTTACAGCAGTGTGACATGGAATCTAATGGTAAATCTGTAAACCGTTTTGGTGAACCTGTAGATTATGTAACAGGACCTATCATCTTTGGAGAACCTGGTACAAATGGACAGCATTCTTTCTATCAGTTATTACATCAGGGAACTGACATCGTTCCTTTACAGTTCGTTGGATTCAAAGACAGCCAGCTTGCTACAGATGTTGTGATCGAAGGAAGCACAAGCCAGAAGAAGTTATGTGCTAACGTTGCAGCTCAGATCGTTGCTTTCGCATGTGGTAAAGATGATGAAAACAACAATAAGAAATTCGAAGGTGGACGTCCATCAAGTATCATCATCGGAGATCAGTTAACACCTGAATCACTTGGATCTCTGTTAGCTCATTTCGAGAACAAGATCATGTTCCAGGGATTCATCTGGAATGTAAACAGCTTTGACCAGGAAGGTGTTCAGCTTGGTAAAGTACTTGCAAAACGTGTACTTGCACATGAAACTGATGGAGCACTGAAAGCTTATAGTGATTTATTTGAGATTTAGTAGATACTATTTACTGTATCGACACTTGTAAGCTAAAATAGAATATTAAAAACCACAGTATGCATTTTTCATTGATTTTTGCATTACTGTGGTTTTTTTATGTTATAATGAGACCGTATAGAATATATATGAAGAAAGGGGAATATAAATTGAAAAAACAAATTTTTAAGAATCTATACATATTTTTGGTATTTATTTTAATGTTTAGCTGTTTTTTTGTCTTTGGTAAGAAGGTTTCTGCCAATGAAAATCAAAATGCTGCACCAATTATTACTTATTATGGATTAAATGGTAATGATATAACCATACAATGGAATGCACCTGATGGAGTTTCTTATTCTAAAGTAGATATTTATTCAGCGACTTCCCCAAACGGTTCTTATCGCTATGAAAATACCGTATCTGGCAATTCCTATACAAACACCTATGTTGCAAAAGGTGTTCCTTATTATTACAAATTAGAAGCTTCTTATGAAGATAATGAGGGATATAAAACTGTAACCACTTATGCAGGCAAATGTATTATTAATCCATTGCCAGCTCCTTCTTCTTTGGAAGCCAGCACTGGAAATTCGCATAGTATTACTGTTAAATGGAAAGCATCCGATGATTGTGATGGTTATCAAATTTATCGAAGTGTTTCTCCTGATGGAAATTATGAGTTAGTCCAAACTGTATCTAATGAAAGTAGAAGTTCTTGGTGGTACGATGATGACGAATCTTTCCAAACATATACGCAAAAAAATCTTGAACTAGGGAAAATATATTATTACAAGATCCGTCCATACACTACATATATTGATGAAACATTTTATGGGGATTTTTCTAATTATATTTCTTGTCAGGTTACGATCAATGGTACGAAAGTAAAAAGTGCTTCTTCCAAGAAAAAAAAGATCAATACGATCACATGGGCAAAAAATGATGAGGCTGATGGGTATATCGTATATTATTCCAAAAAGGAAGATGGAAATTACACAAAATTAAAGACTTTCACAAGTCGAAACAACTTATCTTATACTCATACGAAATTAACAAACGGAACTGCTTATTACTACAAAATTCAGGCATATAAGAACTTTAATGGCGGTAAACTGTATGGTCCAATGACACCTTATCTAAAATACTGTGATTACTATTCTTATGCAGACGAATCTTATGAAAGTCGCTGCCGCCGTGCTTTTGGGAAGTCTTATTATGCTGACTATAAGAGTGCTAAGCAGGCAAAGAAACATATGAAAACGATCACAGTAAAAGTATGGGATAAGAAAGGTAAGAAAAAATATACAAGAAAATTCCGTATCACTGTAAACAAAGGGCTTGCACCTTCTATCAAAGAAATGTTTAAGGAAATCTACAAGAGCAAAGAACGTTTCCCTATCCATGAGATCGGGTGCTACAGCTGGCGTGGTAAGAATTCCAGTTCTGAACATTGTGAGGGATTAGCTTTTGATATTAACTCCAATGAAAACTATATGATCCAGGGTAAAAAGGTATTGGCTGGTTCCTTCTGGAAACCTAAGAAGAATCGTTATTCAATTCCTTTGAACTGTAAATTGGTTAAAATCCTCGAGAAATATGGTTTTCATCGTGGATTGTGGGGATCCCGCAGAGATTATATGCATTTTTCTTATTTTGGTGGTTAATACAAATCAAACAAAGGATCAGGCATTTGCCTGATCCTTTGTTATGTAAGCCGAAAACCGGACTTGAACCGGCGACCCCTTCATTACGAGTGAAGTGCTCTACCAACTGAGCTATTTCGGCATATATGAAAGCACAGATATGTGTATCTATGCTCCTTTTGTAAGATAATATTCAATCTTGCTGATTGCTTCTTCTTCATCGACTCCGTCAGCTACGACTGTTAAATCCTCTAAACGATCTAAGTCTAATCCAAGACTCATCATTCCCATCATACTCTTTACATTGACTTGCTTATTCCCTGTCTCGAATAAAATCTTGCTCTCAAACTGGCTCGCCATCTGTACAAGAAAAGCTATTGGTCTGTCTTCTTCTCTTAAGGCTACTTCCACTTTGACGTTCTTTGAAATCATTCCTGTCCTCCCAATCTTATCTCTTCCGCAATTCGGCCGATCTTCTTTAACCGGTGGTTCACACCAGACTTGCCTACTGGCGGTTCTAGCATATCTCCAAGTTCTTTCAGTGTAGCTTCCGGGTGTTCCAGACGTAATCTTGCAATATCCTGCAACCCTTGATCTAAAAAACGGAGGCCTTTGTGCTTATCAATATATTCAATGTCTTCCACCTGCTTGACTGCGGCTGAAACTGTCTTATTAATATTCGCTGTCTCGCAATTGACACGACGGTTTACTTTATTACGCATATCTTTCAGGATTCTTACATTCTCCAGCTCCATCAATGCGACGTGTGCTTCCATAATATTCAACACATCTACAATCTTTGATCCTTCTTTCATGTATACCACGTAGTACTTTTTACGCAAGACAATTTTAGCATCTAAATCAAAAAAATTCAAGACCTCTTTTAATTGTTCTGCTGTCTGTACATTAGTAGATACAACTTCAAAATGATAATTCTTCTCTGGATCACTCATGGAACCAGCTGCCTGAAAAGCCCCTCGAATATATGCCCGCTTACAACATGTGTTCTGTAAAACAAGTCCAAATTCTTTGGAATCTAAAAGTTTCACTGCTTTCAATATTAAAACACAATCCTTATGCTTGTCAACACTTATCGTATAATTTCGACTTCTTTTTAAAAATTCGTTTCGTCCAACATCAATCTTCGCATGAATATCAAACACATCTTTGATAAGTTTATAAAAACGTTTCGCAGCAGATACCGTCTCCGTCTGGATCTGAATCTCATAATGTTCTGGCTCTAGACTGATATTCCCTCCAAAACGTAAGAATCCTGCGATCTCCGCAATCTTACAATGTCTGGCACCGGTTTCATTTCTTGATAATTCCTCTTTAATATTACTTGAAAATGACATTGCCTACCTCATAATATCTCTATGCTCTACTTTGACAGAATATGGCAGTTGTTTTAATCTCTCTGCCAATTTATTCGTGATCGTAACAGATCGATGCTTTCCTCCAGTACATCCGATTCCGATCACAAGATTATACTTGCCTTCTTTAATATAATTTGGGATCAAGAATCTCATCATATCATCTAACTTATCAAGAAATTCCACAGATTCTTCATGCTTCATCACAAAATCCTGAATTGGTTTGTCATTTCCAGTTAATGGTCGCAAATTCAGATCATAGTATGGATTTGGAAGAAATCTGACATCAAATACCAGATCTACATCCGCAGGAATCCCATGTTTAAATCCAAAAGAAACAACTGCAATCTGGAATCGTTCCCCTTCTTCTCCGTCTACAAAAATACGATCGATCTCTTCTTTTAACTCCCTTGTCAGAAGCTGGCTAGTATCGATCACATACGTTGCCTGATCTTGCAGAAATTTCATGATCTCCCGCTCTTTTGCAATTCCATCCTCAACTCTTCCATCTCTTGACAGAGGATGATTTCTTCTTGTCTCTTTATAGCGTTTTAATAAAATACGATTACTTGCATTCAGATAGAGAATCTCATACTTGATCCCCGCTGCCTCGATTTCTTTTAATTTGTGTGCTAACTCGCCAATTCCTCTTCCATTACGAATATCAATCCCAAGAGCAACATTTTCAATCTTGGCAGTTTCATCTAACAACATGTCTGCAAATTTATCAAGTAAAGCCACTGGAAGATTATCAACACAAAAATATCCAGCATCTTCTAATGTCTTTAATGCACTGCTTTTTCCTGCTCCTGACATTCCTGTTACAATTACAAATCTCATCTGTACTGCTCCTTTTTAGAACCTTCCAACACGTTTGACTTCTGGCTCCATCGTAACTCCAAACTGTTCTTTTACTTTATCTTTCACGTCACTGATCAACTGCATAACATCGGATGCTGTAGCATTTCCACGGTTGATCACAAAACCACTGTGTTTTTCAGATACCTGTGCATCTCCCACCTGATATCCCTTTAATCCTGCATCCTGAATCAATTTTCCGGCAAAATATCCTTCTGGACGTTTAAATGTACTTCCGGCACTTGGATATTCTAATGGCTGTTTTGTTTTTCTCGCCAATGCGTACTCATCCATTTTGGCTTTGATTTCTTCTTTATTTCCTTTCTTAAGTGCGATCACACCTTCTAAGACAACGTATTCATTCTTTAAAACGTTACTTGTACGGTAACCAAGCTCTAATTCTTCTGCTTTCAGAGTTTTGATCTCTCCTTCTTTTGTAAGAACTGTCACTTCTTTTAGTACCTGCACCATCTCACCACCGTATGCACCAGCATTCATAACGACAGCTCCGCCAAATGTTCCAGGAATTCCACCTGCAAACTCAAATCCAGTTAATTCTTCATTGAGTGCTGCTCTGGATGTAGAACTTAATAAAGTTCCTGCTTTGACGATAAGTTCATTACCACGGACTTCGATTCCACTGTAGTTTTTGTAAATCTGAAGAACAATTCCGTCCATTCCATCATCTGCGACCAAAAGATTACTCCCATTTCCTAAAACAAATAATGGAATTCCCTCTTCTTTTGCAAAACGACTGACCGCTTTGATCTCTTCCATATTCTCTGGTGCCACAAAAATATCGGCGGGTCCCCCAATACGGAATGTTGTATGATTTTTCATCGGTTCCTGTCTTAAAATATATTTTTCTGGTATGATCTGTTTTAACTGATCAATCTTTGTATCCATAATTTCTCCATTCTTAATATTAATGCAAGATGGAATCCTGTATATCACAGGATTCCAAATCTCTTCATCTTATGAAAGCATCAGACTAGCTGCACCATAAATTCCAGCATCATTTCCAAGAGTCGCAAGTACAAATCCTGTCTCCTGTGCTTTTCCAAATGTATACTTCTTAAAATGTGCATTGACCGCATCTAAAAGGATCTGTCCAGCTCTTGATACGCCTCCACCGATAACAAACACTTCTGGGTCGACCATCAATGCGATATTCCCTGCTGCAAGTGCTAATTTCTGTCCAAGATCATCTACCCGTTCTTTGGCAAATGTATCTCCTTCTTTTGCAGCATCAAAAATGTCTTTTGCAGTTACTTCATCAAGGTCTCTTAGTGTAGTCGCTTCTTTAAAATCCTTTAATGCTTTCTTTGTCTCATATACAATTCCCGTTGCAGATGCATAAAGTTCCAGACATCCTGTCTTTCCACAATTACATACATGATCATCAAAAGGATCCACAGTCATATGACCGATCTCTCCACCATATCCACGGCTTCCATCAATGATCTTTCCATCAACGATGATACCGCCTCCGACTCCTGTTCCAAGAGTGATCATCACCGCACTGTTATAATCTGCTGCTGCTCCCATCCAGATCTCTCCTAAGGCTGCTGCATTGGCATCATTCGTTGCCTTTACCTTACATCCTGTAAGCTTTGACAATTCTCCTGCCACATCCACGCTTCCCCATCCAAGGTTCACACATTCATTAACTTTTGAAAACTCAAGAACAGCTCCTGGAACTCCAACTCCGAGTCCGATCACATCTTCCTTATCAAAACCATTTGCTTTGCTGTGATCATTCACTGCCTGTGCAATATCTGGCAGGATGTTCTTTCCATTTTCCTCAGTTCTTGTCTTGATCTCCCATTTCTCTTTTAATGTTCCATCTTCTCCAAACAGACCCATTTTTACTGTTGTTCCACCAATATCAATTCCATATAAATATTTCATATCATTTAATCCTCCATCTGACCTGTAACACGTTTATAAAGTTCTTCGGCTGCATTATATCCCATCTTCTTCTGTCTGTGATTGATCGCTGCTGCTTCTACGATAATCGCCAAGTTACGCCCTGGACGAATTGGCAGTGTATGTGCTGCAACTTTATTGCCAAGATATTCTACGTATTTCTCTTCTAATCCTAAGCGGTCATAATCCGCATCTTTGTTCCAGTCTTCCAACTGAATGACCAGATTGATCTCCTGCTCCATCTTAACGCTTTCAACACCATACAGATTCTTAACGTCAATAATACCGATTCCTCGCAGTTCGATAAAGAACCTTGTAACTTCCGGAGATGTTCCGATCAATGACTTCTTGCTGACCCTCTTGATCTCTACAACGTCATCAGATACCAGACGGTGTCCTCTTCGGATCAACTCTAAAGCTGCTTCACTCTTACCGATCCCACTCTCTCCTGTGATCAGGATTCCTTCACCAAATACATCGACTAAAACTCCATGGATCGTAATGCTTGGAGCCAATACAGTTCCCAGCCAGCGGATTACTTCTGCCATAAATTCAGATGTCGTATCCTGAGATATCAAAACCGGTACCCCATACTCTTTGGCAACTTTTATCATCATCTCACTTGGATGCAGATTCCTGCAAAATACAATAACTGGAATTCCAGCTCCGATAAATCTTTTATAAATATTTTTCGCATTTTCAACATCTTTTTCTACCTCTTCAATAAAAAGGTGTTCTGCTTTTCCGATGATCTGAACTCGATTCTGTGCAAAATTTTCAAAAAAACCTGCCAACTGTAATGCTGGACGGTTAATCTCTGCCTGTTCAATGTAAACTTCTTTTGAATTGATCTCTGGTGTTACTTCTTTTAAATTTAATTCCTTGACCATATCATATACTGATACTCTATGCTCTTTATCCATAATCTTTCTCTCTTTCTGCACCCTTGATTGTCTGTCTCTTTCTCTATTTTAACATATTTCCTTACTGCTTGGAATCGTGAAAAAACCCATAAATAGACTCTGCAGTACTTTGATTCATGCCAGGAACATTTAAAAGTTCCGTAACTGTTGCTGTCTTGATCTGTCCAAGATCTTTAAAATACTTCATTAATTCTTTTCGTCTCTTTGGTCCAACACCTTTGATGTCATCAAGAACAGAATGTACTTGCCCTTTTGCACGCAATGATCTATGATATTCGATTGCAAAACGATGGGCTTCATCCTGTATCCTTGTCACAAGTAAAAATGCTTCGCTGTTTGGCGCAAATATAATTTCCTCGTTGTTATAATACAAGCCTCTCGTTCTATGATCATCATCTTTGACCATTCCACATACTGGAATATCAAGTCCCAAATGATCCAGCACACGAAGTGCAACATTGACCTGTCCTTTTCCTCCATCCATCATCAGAATATCCGGAAATTTTGTAAAACTGCCAAGTGTAGTGTCTTTTCCTTGTTCTTTCAGTTCTTCTAGCTCTTTCTTTCCATGAAGAAATCTTCTGGTCAAAACTTCTTCCATACTGGCATAGTCATCCGGACCTTCAATGGTTCTTAAACGAAACTTACGATAATCTCTTCTTCTTGCTTTTCCTCTTTCAAATACGACCATGGATGCTACGGTCTGAAATCCACTGATATTAGAAATATCAAATGCCTCCATTCGATTCAAGCCTTCCATCCCGAGCAATTCTTCAATCTCATGAACTGCCCCGATCGTCCTTCTTTCTTCCCGTTTGATCTTTTCACGATCCATTCTTAATACATTCTGGGCATTTTCCTTTGCCATCTCTACCATCTTGTGTTTTTGCCCACGCACTGGTATCTTAAAATGTACTTTTGCTCCTCGTTTCTTCGACAACCATTCTTCAATGATCTCCTTTTCTGAAATATCATGTTCCAGAAAGATTTCCCCTGGAAGATAAGGTGTCCCCGCATAAAACTGTTTAACAAAAGCTCCTAAAACTTCTTCCTTTGAACTTTCCTCGTCTGCTTCCATATGAAAATGTTCTCTTCCAAGAAGCTTTCCTTGGCGGATAAAGAAAATAGATACAACAACATCCTTGTCATCCTGTGCCATTGCAATAATGTCACGGTCCTCAAACGCATACGTATTGATTTTCTGACGGTCCATGATCCGCTCAATACTCTTCAGCAGATCCCTGTATTCCATCGCCTGTTCAAATTCCAGTTCATCCGATGCTTTTTGCATTTTCCCCTGAAGCATTTTTGCAACCTGTTTATAATTTCCATTTAGAAACTTGATTGTTTCTTCGATCTGTTTTGCATATTCTTCCTTGGATATATATCCTTGGCATGGTGCATCACACTGCTTGATCTGATAGTACAGGCAAGGCCTGTCCTTCCCTGTATCTTTTGGAAGTCTTCGGTTACAGGTACGGATCTTAAAGATCTTGCGAAGCAGCTCAATCGTATCATTTACTGCTCCTGCACTCGTATAAGGTCCGAAATACTTTCCTCCATCTGCTTTCATCTTCCTTGCCAGCATGATCCTTGGAAATTCTTCATTGACCGTTACTTTAATGTAAGGATAGCCTTTGTCATCTTTCAGTTTTGTATTATATTTTGGATGATGCTCTTTGATCAGATTGTTCTCAAGCACTAAAGCTTCCAGTTCTGAATCCGTGATGATATATTCAAAATAAGCAACATTCTTTACCATATGCTGAATCTTCACAGACAGATTCCGGCTGTCTTGAAAATACTGACGCACACGATTACATAACTTGATCGCTTTTCCAACGTAAATAATCTCATCTTTGCTATTATGCATTAAATAAACTCCAGGCTTTGCCGGAAGCTTCTTTAATTCCTGCTGAATGTCAAACATGAACTTTCCTCCATCTTTATTCTGTATATTTTATGGCTGCAAAATACACTTATTTTTAATCATAACATAAATTTATAGGCAAAAAAAGTATCGATTTGAAGTGTACATGTATGTGACGGAAATAAAAGAAAAACAAATATTTCAAAGAATCCGGTGGCAACTCCGCATTTTTAGCAAGTAGTTTGATGAACTGAAGTTATTGGTGGAATATTATAAAAATGGTTATATGTCTGCGACGCACTCTCGCTCGACTCACTACGCAGCTGTACTAAGCTCCTGAATGATCTTACGATCATCCACTCGCTAAGTGCAGGCGTGTTCCTACGGTCGCCGACATATAACCATTTTTATAATATTCAATAATTTCAGTTATCGAAACCACTGGTAGGTGTGTATGTTTTACTGTATTGGTATTTATAATAAACACTGTCAGTCACTACAAAAATTAAAAACCGATAACACTCAACATACACACCCACTCAAATTTTCCAATCTTGTAATTGTCCACTCTATAGACTTCAGGTATATGATAAAAAATAAATAAGCGTCTGAAAAAGCAGCATTAGAATTTTGCCACGTTTTTTACGGATTCGCAGCTGGCTTGGTGCGTTGTTTGAGCCTCTAAGAGTATCTGATTTGAATACCCTTGAAGGCGAGTTTCGCAAGGAAAGCCGGCGGATCAGCGATCTGTAAAAAACGTGAGGAAAATTCTCTAGCTGCTCTTCCGATCGTTTATTTATTTTTTATCATATACTCGAAATCTACAGTTGGCCAACTTACAAATTTAAAATTCACACAACACTATTTCTTTTCGTCTCAATGTTTCCTGCACATCGATGACTCTCTGATTCTTACTTCCCTTCCAATGAAGTTTTCCATCAAATTCTTCCTGTACAAAAGGTCCATCTACGATCACATCGCAATATTTCACAACATCCAGTGTCTTGATCTCATCCCAACAGAATCCTGTATACAGCCAGATTGTCTTATTTGGAAATGTTTCTTTGATCTCTTTTGCCAGAACTGCAACTTCTACATGGTTTGCTGGGTGAAGTGGATCTCCTCCGCTGAATGTGACACCTGAGATATAGTCTGGTTTGATCGCTTCAAATAATTCTTCTTTTGCCGCCTCATCAAATGGAATTCCCCCTTCGATATCCCATGTGACTGGGTTGTGGCAGCCTTTGCATTTGTGGGTGCATCCTGCAACCCATAGGACGGCTCGCAGACCGTCCCCATTTAGCATATCATCTTTCGTAATATTATGGTAACGCATTTTACATGGATTTCCTTTCCGCAATTTCTGCCATTTTGGCATCGTTAAGTCTTGTATCTCCTTTAACTCTGGAATAAGAGAGATATCCGTTCATACGGTCGATCTTTGTGAGATTTTTACTTCCGCATACCGGGCACACATCCATCTCTAATTCTTCGTGTCCACAGTCATCACAGTATGCTAAAGACAGGTTAACTCCTTCATAGAATCCTTTATCCATCGCTCTTCTTACTAATGTTTTCACTGCTTCTTTGTTATAGTTGATTGGATATTTTACATACTGGATCTTTCCACCATTGCATAATTCCCAGAAACGTCCTTCAAGATCTTGTTTCTCGATCGGTGTGATGTCTTCTGTGACATGGCAGTGGAAGGAATTGCTCACGTATTCTCTGTCAGATACATTTTCAATAACACCGTATTTCTTACGGAACTGTTTTACCTGAAGACCGCATAAGTTTTCTGCTGGTGTTCCATAGATCGCATATAGATTTCCGTCTTCCTTCTTAAATTCTTCTACTTGTTCATTAATATAGCGCAATGTTTCTAATGCAAACTCGCCATCTTCTGCTAAAGACTTATGGTTGTATAACTGCTGTAATTCATTCAACGCTGTGATTCCAAAGGAAGCTGTTGCACTCTTTAAGATTGGTTTGATCTTATCATGAATTCCCAGATGTCCACCTAAGAATCCCCCTTCACAATATGCCAACGGATTCGTAGAGGCTTTCATTTCTCCTAAATATTCATAAGTCCTGATATGTAATTCACGGATCAGGTTCAAATAATAATCTAATACTTCATGGAAATCTTTACCTTCCTGTTTTGATTTTGCATAGATCATTGGCAAATGAAGGCTGACTGCGCCGATGTTAAATCTTCCGACAAAAATCGGCTCATCTTTTTCATCTGCCGGCTTCATACCGCCTTCTTTATACCATGGAGATAAGAAAGCACGGCATCCCATCGGACTGATGATCTTTCCGTATTTCTTGTACATGCTTGCGATATATCCCTCTCCTGTTAAAGATAACCAGTCTGGATACATGGTCTGTCTGGAACAGCGGATTCCTGCTTCAAATACATCTTCCAGCTCACATCCCGGTCCATGAAGATTCTTGTCATATAAGAATACAAGTTTTGGGAATAACACAGGCTTCTTGTGTCCTTCTTTTCCCTGTCCTCTTCTTCTAACGTCTAACATGGAGATCGTTGCCATCTTGGCAAATCTTCCAGTTCCTGTTCCTGCTGTCATTGTGATAAACGGATAGTCTCCACGGCTTGATGATACACTGTTAAATTTGTACTCTAATCCCTGGAATCCTTGTTCAAATTCACGTTTGACATCTTTCATCGCTTCTTCTTCTGCGCGTTCTCTGGATAATCCAAGTCCTTCGTATCGTTCGATTCCTGCTTCATAGGATTTCTCGGCATATGGTTCTAAGATCAGTTCAATATTCGGTACCGTAAATCCACCATACTGCTGGCTTGCGGCACTTAATACGATATCTCCGATCACATCAAAGGCAACATCTAATGTCTTTGGTTCGTTGTACCAGAGATTTCCCATCTCAAATCCACCTTTTAACACTTCCTGTACATTAAACAGACAGCAGTTCATCGTATCACGGCGGGCAGACATATCGTGAATATAAATATATCCGTCACGGCATGCCTGTATTTCTTCCGTTGTCATGAAAAATTTCTGATAGAGTTCTTTATTTAATTCATTAAAGATCAGGCTTCGTTTGGTAGAAACCAGTGCACTGTCTGTGTTGCTGTTTTCCTTATCCCCAATGTACATGATAGACTGGCTCTTCTTGTATACTTCGTCTAACATCTGTACAAAATCCTGCTTATAGTTACGGTAATCTCTGTAGCTCTTTGCTACCAGTGGATTTGTCTGTTCTAATGCACCTTCGACCACATTATGCATATCTGAAATCGTAACTTCCTTCTTGCGCATCTGCTCCACTTTTTCCGTGACAAAGTTGCAGATAAAATCAAGTTCTTCCTCTGTAAATGTTACCAGTGCACGATATGCTGATTTATTCACTGCCACTACGACTTTTTGTACATTAAATTCTTCTTTTGTTCCGTCTTTTTTAATTACCTTGATCATAATTCTCCCTTCTCTATCAGATTCTCTTATCTTTCACTCATTATATTGTATACTAGATGTAGTATTTTATTTTTCTTTTACACACTAGATAGTGTAGCTTTTCAAGTTTAACACCGCTATCTGGTAAAGTCAATGTTAACTTTTTATCTCTTTCCCTTTATCTGTAAATCCTTCCAAGAGTAAGATTCTTACTATCCTTTATTTCCAGTTTTTTTGACAGATATTCTCCGAATGAGATCGACAATTTGTCTTCTTTTTTAAAAATATCAGAAAGATTGCGATCTGTTTTTAATACATAAACAGACTTCGCGATCTGAGGTTCATTTACTAATTCTTTTATGATCTTTTCATCTTTTTTTCCATTTGCAAAAAGCACGACTTTTAGATGTCCAAAATTTAACTGCTGACTTTTATATTGTTTCCATTTCTTATTTGCATCTTTTAAGGACGTTGCCAAAAATGTCACCGACCTTGATGGTATTTTTGTTCCAGAATCACTCTGTGCCTTGTCGAAATCCGCATACGAATAACGAACCAATACTTTCTTTTCATTGAGCCGTTCAAATCCCATCGCCAACACAAACCTATGATCTTCCACATCTTGCTGTTTGCTGCATCCTTGTATGCAAAATGCAATTAGCAGCACCAAAAGATACCCTCTATATTTTTTCATCTTTCTGTTCCTTTCTCCACATCAGAAATAAAATAAGTGGAAAAAACAATCCGATCACCAGATTCCCATAGATAAAAACAAAAAAATACCGTCTGATCCATGTTGCAAATGTTGTCATGATCCATGGACTTATGACGTAAATTCCACCATATGACAAACTCAATCCCACGATCCTTCCTTTTGAAAATGCATGTTTAATACTTTCATTTCCATAAAATAAGTAACCGCTGAATACGCAAAAGACACCTACGATCCAAAATGCGATCAAAAAAAGATCCAGTCTTGCCATGATCCCTCCTGGCATTGCCACTCCCTGTGCCATAGACATCACAGGTTCTGGATCGACCATCGTAAGCTTCTTTCCAAGGGAACCTACAGTACTTGCAAACACCCCAAGAAAAAGGATCATCAACCCTGCAAATGACCGCATCCTGATCGGTCCATCTTTCATATCTCCACGGTAAAACCATACGAACTCGATCGGATGTATCAGAGCAAATACAAGAATACTTCCATTGAGCATCTCTCTGCCACGCCAATTTCTGACTGCTAACTCATCCCATGAAAGATTTGCCATACTCAAGATCAGTACGAAGATCAGCGGTAGCAATACAAACCAAAAAATTCCTTCCATTACTCTGCCTCTTTTTGTTAAACCTCCCTGATTCATCAGATAAGCCAGAAGAAGCAATGGAAATCCAATAAAAAATGTTGATTTGTCTGGGAGAAGATATTTTTTTGTAAGATACAAAATACATAAATAAAAAAAAGCTCCATTCAGCAGAAATCTCACATAATAAATGATGGCTGCAAAACGATATCTTTTTAGTACATTTTCAATAGAAACCCCTCTTGCTGCATGATCTACGATCCACAAATAAATTCCTGCCATCACACTTGCCATGACCACCACAACAATTCCTGAATGATATGATTTTTGTAGTGCGATCTGTGGAAGAAACATTGCAGCTGCCGAAAATATTTCAAGGATCATGATCCGGTTCCCTTGTCTTGCCGTGATCATCTGCGAATTATTTTTCATCCTCGTCCTCCTTCTGCCTTACCCTCGCCCCTTCTTTTGTGAATTCTGGACGGTATTTCATCCGCTTTAGTGGATAACGAACCATAAAATCCTGAAATGCTGTGGATAATCTTCCTCTTTCTTCAACCATTGGATGTGCATATGGAATTCCATAATTCTCCAGATAGAATAAATGAATAAATATTGCCAGAAATCCTAAGAAGAATCCATACAATCCCCAAAAAGCACATAAAATGATCAGAAAAAACTTCATCAGACGAAACGCACTGGTGAATAACTCATTCGGAATCGAAAATGTAGCAATCGCAGTCAATGCCACCACGATCACTACGATCGTACTGACAAGATGTGCATCAACTGCTGCCTGTCCAACGATCAGACCGCCAACAACCCCCATCGTTCCACCAAGCTGCCCCGGAAGCCGGATTCCTGCTTCTCTTAATAATTCAAACGATAATTCCATCAGCAGTACCTCCACGATCACCGGAAATGGAACTCCTTCTCTCGCTGAGATCAACGCCAGCAAAAAAGGCGTTGGCAACACCTCCGGATGAAATCCCGCAATTGCCACGTAAAATCCCGGAAGCCCGATAGAAATAATTGCCGCCATATATCGTAAGATTCTTACGAATGTCGTAATTTCCCAACGATTATAGTAATCATCACTCGCCTGAAAAAATACATTTAACGTCACAGGCAGCAATAAAACCATCGGCGAATTATCAAGCACAACCGCAATCCGCCCCTCCATAATACTGCTCGCAACTTTATCTGGGCGCTGTGTCAGCTGATACAGTGGAAATGGAGTTTTACTGTCTTTTTCCAGATATTGCTCCAGCATTCCATTATCAAAAATTCCGTCGACACAGATTTTATCCAACTGTTTTTGAATCTTATTTAAGATATCTTTTTGAACCAAATCATCAATATACATCAATGCATAATCCGTTTTACTTCTCGTTCCGATCTGATTCTGGATCACTTTTAACCTCGTATCCCGTATCCTTCTACGGATCAATGCCGTATTCATCCTCAGACTCTCCGTAAAACTATCCTTTGGACCAACGATCGCCACTTCCTGATCCGCATTCTGTACCCCTCTTGTCGGAAATAATTTGCTGGAAAATAAGATAGCCCTTGCTTCTCCACCCAGAAATAAAATCGTATTCCCAGATAAAACCGCTGTCATAGCATCTTCCATTGTATCGATCCATTTCCAGTCTGCGGATTCGATCACATATTGGCTGATTGCTGTTCTTTCCTGCGGAAAAGAATCCTGAAGCAACGGTCTGATGACAGATTCCTGAAGCATTTCTGTATTTACTAAGCCGTCCATGTATACAATATATATGCTGATTTCGTGGTCGATTCCGATTTTGAATTGTTTTTGTACCAGATCGTTGCAATCCTGCATGATTTGGGTTGTGTATTTTATGTTTTCTTGGATATCTGGGGAGATGTTTCCTTTTAGTTTATGGGTTCTTGTGTGGAAGTGGTCCATGGGTTTTTTGTCCTCTTTTCTTTTTTGAGGATAGTATGTGGTATTTTAGGAGTTGTATACATTTTCCATCATTTACCGACTTCTTTCCGATTTATTAAAAAAAGCTGTAAACAGATTCTGTGAAAATGTTTACAGCTTTTTTTAATGATTTAGGATCTTTAATCCTGAATCTTATTATTTTCTAATAATATCAGTTGCACTGAAGACTTTATCACCTTTGCCTGCTTTCACACCCTTAGCTTCTAACAGCTCGGATACTGTACAAACTTCATATCCTTTCTTCTTAAGGATCGGTAATACTTTCTCTACTGCTGCAACGGTTGGCTTATGAATATCATGCATTAACACGATATCTCCGTCTTTTGCATGTTTTAAGATTGTTTTAACAGTCGCATCTGTGTTCTTTGTCTTCCAGTCTAAGGTATCAACACTCCAAAGGATCAGTGGTGTATCAATTCCTTTTTTAACATTCTCATTGATCGCTCCATATGGAGGTCTTACGCTGACTGGTTTACTTCCACATGCTTTGTAGATTGCATTCGCTGTCTTGTCTTCCTGTGCTCTTACCTGTGCAGCACTTAACTTTGGAAGGTATGTATGATTCCATGTGTGGCTTGATACTTCATTACCTGACTCTAAGACTTTCTTGACTGTCTCTGGATAATAATTTGCATTCTGTCCTAACATGAAAAATGTTGCTCTTGCATCGTTCTTCTCTAATGCTGCTAATACTCTTTCTGTATTTCCTTTTAATGGACCATCATCAAATGTAAATGCGATCAGTTTCTTTGTCTTATCGATCTTTCTTGGAACGTAGAGTGATTTCTTCAATTCTTTGTCTGTTCCTTTACCGAGCAGATCATCATTTGCCTTTACCATGTATTCTCCCATGGATTTGTTCACTGATGCATAACTTGTTCTTCCAAATCTTGTCGTTACAAAAAATATTCCTGCTGCGATCACCAGGATAATGATCAGTAGTGCTGCAACTCTTCCTTTGTTGATGCGTCTTCTTTTTCTTCGTCTTGCCATTGTACCCTTCTTCTTTCCTTATGATTTTAATAATTGAAATGTATCTACATCCACAAGTCCAAGGTCTGTCAATCTTAATGATGGAATCACTGGAAGTGCCATAAATGATAATGTGATAAATGGATCAATATCTCTGGATATTCCTAGTTTCCATGCCTTCTGTAACAGCTCATCGATACCTTTCTGGATGTCTTTCACCGGTTTCTGGCTTAACAGCCCCGCAACCGTCAGCGGTAAAGTACCTAAAACTCTGCCTTCAGATACCAGTGCGTATCCTCCCTGAATCTCCTCTATCGTCTGTACAGCTTTGATGATATCTTCGTCATTATCTCCTGCCGCAATGATATTATGTGAATCATGTGCTACAGATGTTGCGATCGCACCGTTGGTTATCCCATATCCCTTGATCGGTGCCGCAGCTGCATTGCCTGTTCCGCGGTGACGTTCAAATACACATAGTTTAGAATATTCACTATCTGGAGTAAATAACCCCTCCTTTGATGGAACCTCTTCCTGTAAAAACTTCGTGACGATCTGCCCTGGGATCATTCCGATCACAGGGATCTTTCCTTCTGCTTTTATCTGAATCTTATCTTTGGAGATATTCTTTAATACAACGGTGTGAAGCATGGATTCATTCACTGGTTTTGCTTCTTTTGTAAAGAATTCTGTGTTCACAATTCTTCCTTGTTTGTATACAGAATGTACTTCGACACTCTCCAAAGAATCAAGGATCACGATGTCCGCATCTTTTCCCTCTTCTAATACTCCGATATCATTTAAACCATATGTCTTTGCAGCATTATATGTTGCCATCTTTACCGCTGATATTGGATTCATTCCAAGCTGGATACTCTTCTTTATATTGTAACTAATATGTCCTTCATTTTCAATAGTATCAAGATGTTTATCATCGGTACAGAACATAAAATGTGCAATAAATTCTGGTTCTTTGACAAGTCCCGGAACTATATTTTCTACATTCCTTGCTGCACTTCCTTCACGAACTAAGATTTTCATGCCTGCAAGACATTTTTCTTTGGCTTCTTCAAAAGATGTACATTCATGATCTGTCATAACTCCTGCTTCCACATATGCCTTTAAGTCTTCTCCGCTAAGTCCCGGTGCATGTCCGTCAATGACCATTCCTTTACACAGCTCTAATTTCTTCATGATCTGCTCTTCTTTGCTTAGAACCGCTGGATAACACATCACTTCTCCAAGTCCTAAGACAAGCGGATGGTCCTTCCACTGCTTCATATCTTCCGCCGTAAAATCTGCCCCATTTGTCTCAAATGGTGTCGCTGGAATGGATGAAGGCATCATGACATAGATTCCAAGTGGGGCATCGCCTGCTGCATCCAGAATGTATTCCATCGCTTCATTTCCTTTGACATTGACAAGTTCATGAGGATCTGCGATAACCGTCGTTGTACCATGCGGCATAACTGCTTTGGAAAATTCCATTGGTGTCGCCATACTAGATTCAATATGTACATGTGCATCAATGAATCCAGGTGTGATATATTTTCCTGTACAATCTATTACATTCTCCCCTGAAAAATGACCAATTCCTGCGATTTTTCCATCTTTCACTGCAATATCTGCCTGAAGGATCTGTTCATTTTTCACATCAACGACATTTCCATTTTTAAAGATCACATCATACATCATTCTTCCTCCTTAAATTTTACGATTCCTACATAATATTTCTTATCTGTATCAAATAGCATATTCCAGTCGATTTCTTCGCACTCTCCACAATTCGACCAGATCAATTTCTCTTCTTCCTCATCAAATCCTGTGATCGTCACCCAGTGCCAGTTATCTTCTCTTAATTCATGCGCCGGATGTCTTAAGATCAGAAATGCAACTGGATGGTCTTCCTTTAATGCTGGCAAGATAAAATCCAATGCCTGTTCTTTACTTTTGGGTAAAAATAGCTGTTCTGAACTTAATGTGATTCCATGATCTTTTGCATATCTTTTAAAATCTTTCGCAAATCTCCCAATCAGTGGATATCCCATAAATCCAGGTTTCATATAGCGATACATCGTCTGCATCAAATTTAAATATTGTTCATAGTCTGCTGCTTTCTGACTATCTTTTATCGGATATAAATCTTTAAAATCTTCCCAACTGAGTGCATAAATAGCTGCAATATTGCTGCCTGTCACACTTCCACATCCTGCCAGGCGCTGAAAATCTCCTGGAAACCATTCCTGATTGCCGCCATATCCTATGGTTTTACCGTCCTTTATGATCTGTGGACAGTGAAGTTCTTTCCTCATAGTCTGTCCTTCCTGTTATACTCTTAAATTCATTGAATTCTTTTATTTCTTTATGTTAAGATTGTTATCATTAGCAGATATGATCATTTACAATTTACAGAAAGGATGAGAACATCTATGAAAAATATCCTGATATCCTTATGTCTTGCACTATTTATCATCAGTGCATCCGTAACGATAACATTAAACTTCCGACCTTTATATTATCATGATATTTCCTCTTTGAAAATAGAAGAAACTTCCGGTTTTTCCAAAAAAGTGATTCGTGAAAATTATGATGCTTTGATTGATTATAATCAGTTCTTTTATTCTGGCAAATTAAAACTGACCTTACCTATGTCAAGAGAGGGCAAGATTCATTTTGAAGAAGTAAAACGAATCTTTGTTGGTATCGAATATCTTTGCGTGATCACACTGATCTTATCTTGTTTCCTCATAAAGAGAAAAATAAGGTCACGAAATATTGATTTTTTGAGATCAGCTTCTATTATAACTGTTTTATTACCCGTAATCGTTGGTATTTTATGTGCGGTCAACTGGGATGCCGCTTTTACTTTGTTTCATGAGATCATGTTTCGAAATGATTATTGGATTTTTGATGAAGCTACTGACCCTGTGATCATGATCCTTCCAGATGCATTTTTCTTTCACTGCGCCGTTATGATCATCTTACTGATCTTAATTGGCAGCTTACTTTGTATGGGATTTCGTTCTTTTTTTCGACACAGGTTTATGCTATAATGGATAGATATTAATTATTTGTTTCAAATGTTACATTTTTATTAAGCTAGGAGTTTAGCAATGAGACTTTCAAAAATAAAAACAAAGGAAATCCGATATGTAGTCTGGAAATACCGATTAAAACGATTTCTTCCACATATCTTAACACTTTGCCTTGCTGTTATTGTTGCTGGCGGAGCTTTTAGTGCTTATTCGGTATATCATAAAAAGCATCAAAAGCAACTGGCAAAACAATCTGAGGTCCAGCGTGAAAAAGATGTTAACACTGCTCGTAAAAAGGCACAAAAAGAAAAAACAACACTGAAACCTTGGTATACTTACCACAGCATTGCCCATGCAATGGGCGGGCTTGATGGCAAAGATTATTTGAATTCCATCGATGGCTTTTACCCTGCTTATCAGAAGGGTTATCGTGTCTTTGAAATGGACATCCTTCTTACTAAGGACAACGTTGCGATTGGGAAGCACCAATGGGGTTGGAAACTTTCTGATCCAACCAGTAAAAAAGGCGACCCAGTCAGTTACCGTAAATTCAAAAATACTAAGATCTATGGGAAATATACACCAACTTCTTTCCTTGATGTATTGAATCTCATGGAAAAATATCCTGATTTCTATCTGATGACAGACTCAAAAAGCACAGAGCCTGCAGATGCAAAAAAGGAATTTAATGTTCTTGTACAGACAGCTAAAAAAGTCGGTAAAGAAGACCTCTTAGACCGTGTGATCGTTCAGGTCTACAATCAGAGAATGTACTGGGCTGTAAAAAGCGTGCATCCATTCAAGCATTTTGTATACACCACTTACAAACAGCCCGATGCAGCATTTTATAAAGTCGTAAAGTTCTGTAAACAAAATGGTATTGAAGCGATCACTTCTCCTAAGAATGATATCAATGATTATCGTATGGAACTGCTTGCAAAACAAGGAATTTATTCATATACACATTCCGTGAATAATGCTTATTTTGCGAAAGAGTTTATGAAACTTGGGGTTTATGGAGTATATTCTGATTTTCTTAGCCCAGCACAGGTGAATAATAGTTATATTAGGGCGAATTGTCCGAAGTTTGCTTCACGGTATGTGAAGACTATTATGCCGGGCATCAATCAGTAAAAAAGAGAGTTTTGAGATATTTCCCAAAACTCTCTTTTTTCGTTACGCCTTTGCTATGCTCTGACATATTTTCATTTTATGCATTACATATTTTCTAACTTCTTCTCTACCTTTTGCATTATATTTCTTTGGATCAATCGTATCTGGATTTTCCTTTAAAACCTGATTAATTCCTTTTGTAAATGCAATTCTTAAGTCCGTTGCATAATTAACTTTACAAATTCCCCGTTTTATACATTCTGCCACATCTTCATCCGGAACCCCTGATGTTCCATGCAACACCAATGGAATGGATACTGCTTTTCTTATTTCACTTAATCGAGAAAAATCAAGTTTGGGAACTCCTTTATAAACTCCATGTGCCGTTCCGATTGCTACTGCAAGAGAATCAATTCCTGTTCGCTCTACAAACTCTGCCGCTTCCTGTGGATTTGTATATGGATCTCCCTCTCCACCATCTAAATCATCTTCTTTACCACCGACTTTTCCAAGTTCTGCTTCAATTGGAACTTCTCCCGGATGACATGCTTTGACAACGGCACTTGTAAGTGCAATATTATCTTCAAATCCTTCATGTGATCCATCGATCATAATAGAAGTATATCCCGTTCTATACGCCTGCATTGCAAGTTCAAAACTATTTCCGTGATCTAAATGAATCACTACTGGAACACTTGATTCCTGTGCTGCAACTTTCACATTCTCATAAAAATAGTTTAAATTCGCGTATTTTACTGTCGATGGTGTTGTCTGCATAATCACTGGTGATCTTAATTCTTCTGCTGCCGCAACTACTGCCTGTACCATTTCCATATTTTCAACATTAAATGCACCAACTGCATAGCCACCCTTCTGTGCATCTAATAATAATTGTTTTGTCGTAACTAATGCCATTTATCTCACCTTTCTAACCTGAATATTTTTCTTATATTCTTCAACTTTTTCTAATGTACCAATTGCATTACTTTCTGCTACATTTGCTCCTGTTGCCGCTGAATTTTTTAATGCTTCCACTATCTTTGTCTGATCATCCAGCCAGACACTTAGAAACGCTGCTAATGCTGAATCTCCTGCACATGCCGAACTTAATAATTTTACCGGCTGTGCACTTGCATAATAAACATTTTTTCCATTGTAGAAGTAGGATCCTTTGTCACCCAATGTCAAAAGAATGTTTTGTGCGCCTTCTTTGTGAAGAAAATCTAATGCATTGATCATATCTTTTTCTGTTTTCAGATCAATTCCAAAAATATCCTTTAACTCTTCATCGTTTGGCTTGATTAATAATGGTTTATACTTTAATAATTCTGCAAGTTTTGGTGAACTGATGTCTAAAATAACATCAACATTCTTCTGCTGACAAACTTCAAGTATCTGATCATAGTAAGCTGTATTAATTCCCTTTGCAAGGCTTCCACTAATACTCAAATAATCCATATCTCTTGCTTCTTTGATCATCTTTAACAATTGAAACTGATTTTCTTCTGTTACAAATGATCCTTCATTTACAAACTTATATTCTTTTTCCCCATCATTTAAAAAAATATTAATTCTTGTTGTATCATCTACCCATACTGGATCAACTTTAAATCCTTTTTTTCTGGATTCATTCACAACATATTCTCCAGAAAATCCCCCGAAAAATCCAAAAATCACAGATTCAACACCAAAATGTCCTAGTACAAAACTAACATTAAGTCCCTTTCCGTTTGGTGTATACACTACACCAAATGTACGATTTACTCTTGAAGGCTCCAATCCATTTGTACATACATTCATATCAATCGCAGGGTTTGTTGTCAATGTATAAATCATTTTTTCACCTCACTGTTGCTTTTACTTTCCTAAATCCTAGAATTTTACTACTACTCTGAATTTATCACCTTGTATTGCAGATTCAAATGCTTCTTTAATCTGTTCAGATTCGTAAACTGCACTTACAAATGGTTTCAGATCAATCACTCCTTCTGATACCATTCTTGCTGCTCTTACAAAATCTCTGTCATTGGAATTCGCTGTTCCAAGAATCTTGATAGATTTTCCATGCACCCAGTTTGGATCAAATGGAACTGGTTCTGCTGGGTGAATAGAACTGTATAATACAATTTTTCCTGCATTACATACACATTTAAATGTATCCCCTACTACAGATGGTAATGGTGTTGTATCGAAAATAACCTGTGCTTTTAATCCATTCGTAATTTCTAAAATTCTCTGTTCAAGATTCTCTTTTGCTGGATTGATCGTATACTTAGCTCCAAGTTGTTTTGCAACTTCTAAACGTTCTTCATTAACATCTGATACGATAACACTTGCTCCCTGCTTACTGGCGATCATTGTATGTAAAAGTCCCATGATTCCACATCCGATCACAAGCACTGTATCTCCCATCTGAATTTCTGCTGTTTCAATACTATGTACTACGCAAGAAACAGGTTCAATGATAGATGCTTCTTCCGGAGTTACATTTTCATATTTAAACATACAATCTGGTGATACCAACATATACTCACTTAATCCACCCATTCCTTTATGAGGCATTCCTTCCAGATGTGCACTATGGTTAAAGTGATCACAGCTCTGGGAGTTTCCTGTTTTACAATAAAAACAGTTTCTACACTGCAAAGTTGCCCCTACAACAACTTTATCTCCAACTGCCCATTCTGTACGATTTACTTCGTCTCCAAGTTCTACAATATGCGCTGCAATCTCATGTCCTCCAATAAATGGAAATTCTACTTTATTTACTCCCGTATAAACTCTCTGTTCCCATGTACAGATTGCTGTCGCATCAATTTTTACTAATGCTTTATTTCCTTTTGGAACAGGTCTTTCACATTCCTGAAGTTCAATTTCTTTGATTCCTGTAAATACCGCCGTTTTCATTGTTTCAGCCATTATTCTTCTCCCTTTCCTTTATTTTTTATCCTAAAATTCCTGTAATACCACAAATCAAACCAATTACAACAAGCACTAACATAACTGTTGTTGATTTCATCTGTTTATTCTTTAATAAATATAATGTCAATAATGTAATTCCAAGTGGAACCCCACCTTTTAATAATTTATCTAAAATATCTGTCTGAAGCATTAATTTTGATGCACCAATCTGAATCTTCATTTTTGAAGTTGCACTAACATAATTTGCCGTCAGAGACCCTAACACTGTTGCGCCCATAATGGACGCTGCCTGAATCAGCTGTTTCATCTTTCCCCCACTTAATATTGCCTCTACTCCAGCCTTACCTGTTGTATATCCTTTCATATACATAAAATAAGCAATTGGATACATGACTGCTGCCATGATCAATGCAAATACTAATGCACCAATAACATTTCCACCCGATGCAATACTAATACCAACTGCCAGTGCGATCGGCTGTAATGTTCCTTGCCATAAAGTATCTCCAATTCCAGCCATTGGTCCCATCAAACCTGTTTTAATATTGTTGATCGCATCATCATCAATATCTGCTCCATTTGCCCGCTCTTCTTCCATTGCAAGAACCATTCCATTGATAATTCCTCCAAAATGAGGCTCCGTGTTGTAAAATGACATATGTCTTTGCATAAATTTCTTCTGCTCTTCTTTATTCCCAGGATATAATTTTTCTGGAATATGAGACATTGACTGTAATATACCACTTGCCTGTAAGCGTTCATAGTTATAGTTTGAATGTGAGAAAAATGTCCATTTTAAGAAAGCTTTCCATACATCTTTTTTGCTTAATTTAATTTTATTTTCTTCCATCATCTATCTCCTTTAAATGAAATCCTCATCTGCATCATCATATGATTCCACAACCGCTGCTTTTTCTTCTGTTCTTGCAATTAAATCTGTATAAATATATGCTACAATTCCTGCAATAATAGCGATTGGCATTGTTGCCAAATTCAAATAAACTGCAATAATAAATCCTAGAATATACCACATCAAAATACCTGGTTTGCTAATTGCTCGAAGATTCATTGCGATACCGATTGCTGGTAAGATTCCACCAATAACTTCCAATGTTCTTAATGGTGTACCATCTAAAAGTGTAATAATTTTTGTTACAACACCTGATCCAAAATAACAACCCAATGCCACTGGAATTGCACCAAGTAAAAGTGCTACGATCTGTGGTGGAACAATATGAAGGAATTCTGCTTTTTTCATATTTCCTTCATCGGCCGCCTTATCAATCATATGTACAAAAAATACGTCAATTGTCATATGGAGTACCCATATAATCGTTCCTAAAAGGCCAATTGGAACTGCCATCGCGATTGCTGCTTCCGGTTTTACACCTGCTGCCATTGCAAGTGCCGTACCTAATGTTCCTGCAAGTCCTGGATCTGTAGGAGGTGCTCCACCAGCTGAAATATATGCAATAAATGGTAACTGAATTGCTGCTCCAATGATCGCTCCCTGCACTGGATCACCAAGAATGCACCCAACAAGTACACCTGATACTAACGGTTTTTGTAAAATCGTACTTCCAAGAAGTGTTGTCCATGGAGTACCATTGATTCCAAGATAATATAGCAGACCAATCAAAATTGCCTGAATCACTGAAATTGTCATTTTTCTCTCCTTCTCTTATAATAATTTTGAAACATCAACTGCTGCATCTTCCGCAATGATCTGAATTTCTACTTTTGTTCCTGCATCAATCATTGTTTTTAACATTTCTTTTTCTTCTTCAGATGCTGAAATATTTTTATAAAATTTTTCTCTATTCTTTGCTGCACCCATTCCACCAATATTTACCTTGTCAAACTTCACTCCTAATTTCATCATCTTACAGATTGTTGCTGGATATTTTACAAGTATGATCACTCTATCGGATTCGGGAAATCCTTTTATCAGACGATTTGCCGCTTTTTCTGCTGTAAAAACCCCCAATCCAACATTTTTGGGAACTGCATTTTTTAATACTGTCTTTAAAAATGGATCCTGTGCTGAACGATCATCAACAACCATAATCTTTGTAGCGCTTGTATAGTTTAACCATGATGTCATAACCTGTCCATGAATTAAACGGTCGTCAATTCTCGTTAATACGATACTGTTACTCATTCTGCTTCCTCCTCATATATTTAAAAATCATCATCGTCATCTTGTGTCATTGATTGTGTCAGTTCTTGATATTTTTCATGAACCAGCACTTGATTTTGCACTCCTGCCTGTTTACACCTGTCACAAAGTTCTTCAACTGTACTACCTTCTCTTGTTAAAAACGCTTCAACAAGCATTGGCATATTCAGTCCTGCAATTGCTTTCACTTCTGGTTTTTGACTGATCAATTTCATAACTGCATTAGAAGGACTTCCTCCAAATATATCTACAAAAACAAGTACGCCATCTCCGTCATCAAGTTCTTCATATGCTGTCTGTACCTTGTCTGAGAACTCATCAATTCCATCGCCATGAAATAATCCGATTGTTTTTACCCCTTCCTGTTTTCCTGCGATCAGTTCCACCGCATTTAGAATTCCTTCTGCAAACCCTCCATGCGTTGCAATTAAAACACCTACCATTTTTTCTCCTTTCTTTAAGTTACCTTTCATTGATGATTTCATTGTAACAGCATAATTTTGAAAATATTTTCCGCTTGTTTTTTCAAAATTTTCATTAATTCCCCTTTTTCTTAGCAAAACTGCCACTTTCTCATCTTGAAAATCTGTTTTTTTCATTTTCAAAGTTGCTTTTTCGTCTCTAAAAAAACAAAAAAATCCATGAAACACTGTCTATGTATACAATGTTCCATGGATTCTTTATTATTTTTACTATTTTATAACGTTAAGTAATCAATCAAGGTCCGTGCAATAATATGTAAAGGCAATCTAGACATTACGTTAAATTCTTCAATCATACTATTATTTTTTTTACGTCCCCCAAGGATTGACAAATCAGAATACTTTTCTAATGACGTTCCCTGAATACAACAGCAAGTAATAACTGTTGCTCCCACTTCTTTTGCAAATTTTGCTGACATTTCCAATTCTGGAGTACTGTTTTTTAAAGTAAAAATCATCACGATATCATTTTCTTTAAATAATTTCTTTGAATTTCGCATAATCTGTGAATCTGATAACACAAATGCGTTATAACCTAATAACTGCAATTGAAACTCAAAATCCCTTGCGATCAATGCCGTTGTACCTCTTGCTAATATATAGATTTTCTCCGAAAACCGGATATAACGTATCACTCTTAAAATCATATCAACATCTAAAGCTTCAATTGTCTTTTTACATTCCGTAATACTTTTTTCAAAAATCTCATTTACAATTTTCCCTTCTACGATATAATTCATCTGACTGGAGATTTTATATTTCATTTCTGCAATTCCAGAAAATCCGCACTTTCGTATTGCTCGTGATACAGTTGCTGGCGATGTGAAACTTGCATCTGCAATTTCATTGATTGACATATCTGGTATTTTTTCTTCATTTTCATTAATCCAATCAATTACGTTTAATTCTGCTGAAGTCAGTGATTGTTTTTCTCTTTCTTTTATCTCTGTTAGCATATTATTCCTCTATTTATTATAGCTTTACTAATTTATTGTTTCTTTACTTCCTGTATCCTGTAGAAGGGTCCACCACATTCATCAATTCTTCTCCTTCCACATACCTCTGCAGATTCCCCGCAGCAATATCAACGATTCAATACAAGGTCGCCGGATGATGAAAATCTCCTGTTTGTTTTATACTATTGTAACGCAAGAAATGTGTAAAAAACCATAGAAATTAATTTCTATGAATTTTCAATCACATACTCATCAAATAATGGTAATGTAAAGTATACATATCCTCTCATTTCACCTGATAAAATTCCTTTTTTTATCAAACGTTTTCGATATGGATTAAATTCATTCGTCTCCATTCCTAAACGTTCCCGGATATCTTTGATCTTCCCACCATCAACCTCTGCAATTCCTCTTGCTACTATCCTATCTTTCTGTGATAATTCTGACCAGATCTTATCATAAACAAATTCACTCAAATACTGTTCATATTCATCAATGACTGCTTCGTAATCACCATCATGATTCCATGTTAAATATCCAAGAACCTGAAATGCAAATGGATAACCTTTTGTAAGTTCTGCCATCTTCGCAGCATGTTCTGATTCAATTTTAAAAATTGTTTTATATTTATTCATGATTGCCCGATTATTTAACGGTTTTAATTGTATCTTTGGTGCTCTATATAAGAATGTAAGATTCTTTTCATTCTGTAACTCATCGATGTTCTCATATAAACCCGTTGCTAATAAAAATACTGGTAGATCCTGCCTTACAAAAATCTGAAAAGATCCAGCAAAAACCTGCATAAATTCATTATTCGTAACTTCATCAATTGTGATCAAGAGCCTCTTCCCATTCTTTTTCATCTTTTCCAGAATTGCTATGATCGCTGTCTCTTCATCTGTAATTGGTGACATTCCTTCAATTGCTACTCCAAAACCAAAAAATGACAGATCAATTTTGGCAGATTTAATGATTCCAGCACATACCTTGTTGCTATTTAACTTTGATAAAAGTCCTTTCAATAAATCTGTTGCTGGATTCAATTCTATTACGATCCATTGATCATTTTCTCTCAATTTCTGTGAAATCTCAGTCATCATTACAGTCTTTCCTGACCCACGCACTCCTGTAATAATAAACATCTGCTGATTGATCTGTTCTGCTGTAAATGTATCAATGATCTCTTTCATCTGTACTGGACGTTCCACTGGTTCTAACGGACTTTTTCCAAATGTAAGTGTAAAAGGATTTTGCATTTCTTATCACCTCTTATCTCTTTTACTGTTCTTTACTGTTTTTATACTATTTTACTGTTCTTTACTGTTTGTGTCAACATCCCAAATCTTGCAGCATTATGATCAAAATTTAAGCCTCATCTGATTCCACTTCACTCCTCCATGCTCAGACTCAGATACTCCCTCATTCTCAAATCCAAATTTCGCATAATACTGCACCAAATGATCCTTACAAGTAAGCACTAATCCTTTTCTTTCCTGCTTTCTTGCATCTTCGATCGCACATTTGATCAACTCTCCTGCATACCCATGTTTTCTGTATGCAGGTATCGTATTCACCCCAAAGATCATCTGCCACGCTCCACTTTCATTGTGCAACTGAGCTTTTGCATACATCTCATCTGTCAGATTTTCTTCATCCGTTACAAATCCATCTACAAACGCAATTAATTTATCTCCATCAAACATCAGCCAGAAATGATCAGCATAGTATTTTAATCGTTCTGCTAATTCTTCTCTTGTTGCTGCTTCTGCTGGTGGAAAGCATTCTGCCTCTACAGATGTTACTGCTTCTAGATCTTTGATTGTTGCGGTTCTTATATTCATATTTTCCCCTTTTTTGTTCCTTGTAGTTTATTATATGTATTTATTTTAACACGGTGTTATTGTATGATGTAAGTATAAATAAGTGGGGAAAACATTTTGGAATAGGAGGAAAGTAAAAAGTATGAAAAAGATAATTATAGGCGTGATGATCGTAATTTCGTTTGTATTTGTGGTGAAAATCAGTTGTGTTCAAACACAAAATATTATGGGAAATGAAACATCACAAGAAGAAAATTGCGAACAATTAAGCTGGACATTGAAAAACGGAATTTTGATAATATCTGGTCAGGGTAAAATACCTACGGATTTTTTTGAAGATAATTTAATTGATCCAGATCAACCGAAAGAACTGATTATAGAAAGAGGAATAACAGAAATTAAACCAGGTGCATTTCGTGGGTGTAATACTTTGAAAAAAGTTACATTACCAGAGGGATTGAAAACAATTGGATCCCAAGCATTTCAAGGATGTCAGAACTTGGATTATATTGAAATTCCAGATACAGTTACTTACCTAGGAAGAGAATCATTTATACTATGCAGTAAATTAAAATATGTAAAATTGTCAAAAGGGCTAAAAAGTATTAGCGGCTTTGCGTTTGAAAATTGTGCAAGCCTTGAAAGTATCTGTATACCAGAGGGAGTTGAAACAATCCATAGGTATGCATTTAATTTCTGTGGACGATTAAAGATGATCATGATTCCAAATAGCCTAAAGGATATTAACCCAATGGTATCATATGCATTTCCAGTAAAATTGGTTGCCATGGATGATAATCCGGTAATAGAAGAAGCTGTAAAAAGATTTCCGGAATTATCTTATGTAAGAAAAAAAGATTATATATGCAATCACAGTAATAATGATTACAGTATAGAAACTGCAACGAAAGATAAAGATGGAAAAGCAATTTTTATATGTGAAAGATGCGGTGAAACATCTATAGGAATTTTACCAAGAGTACAGAAAGCAGTTATGAAAAAACAGATATTTAGATATCGAAAGGGAAAAGAGCAACATCCATGGATTGACATTATAAAAAGTGATGGTACAAAATTAGCTAAAAGATATTATCAGATAACATACCCTAAAAGTAGTATGTATCCTGGAACATATCAAGCAACTGTGAAATTAAAAAACGGATATGAAGGAAGCATGAATGTTGAATATAAGATACTAAAAGCACAACAATATTTACATAGAAATAGTAACAAAATGATCACAAAATCATGGGACAAACCATTTTATGTGAATCTCAATAAGGATCCATCAAACTGTAAGTTTCAATGGAAGAGTTCTGATCCTAAAATTGCATCCGTTGACATGCAAGGAAAAATAATAGGAAAAAAGAGAGGAACATGTAAAATTTATGTTTATGCAAAAGAAGATGAACATTATGAACGTTCTACAACTGTAAGTATCAAAGTAAAAATTGTGCCGGGGAAAATCAAAAAGATTCATTTAAAAAGAATATCAGGGAGAAAACTTAAAGTAACATGGAAAAAAGATACTAGATATGATGGTTATTGGGTTGATTATGGCACCAAGAAAAATATGCTGGATTCCAGACAATTAACAATTAATAATTCTAACAAAAACCGTATATACCTAAAAAACCTGAAACATAAAAAGAAATATTATGTTATTGTTAGAGGATATAAGAAAATAAAGAAGGGAAAACGATATATACCTGAGTTTAGCCCAGTAAATAAACTGACAATTACTATCTGATAGACACAGATATTATTAGTAGTGCCAATACCGTAAAACATACACACTGTATAGTGGTTTGAAGGTAGTATTTTATTGTATAAGTCAGAAAGATGACTTATACAATAAAACACTACCTTCAAATCACAGCTTAATATTCTTCCTTAATATTACGGATCACTGTCATTTCCTGATTTGTAATATGTTTCTTCATGATCTTGCGTGCTTCTTCTTTCTTACCTGCTCTGATCGCATTCACAAGCTCTTTATGCTCATTCAACAATACAATATGGTAATCTGTATCCTTTACATATTCCAGACGATAACGGTAGAACTGTTCTCTTAAGTTTCCAATGATCTGAATCAGTCGTGGATTCCCTGTTGCATCGAAGATGATGTCATGGAATTCCATATCGCTGTCTGCGATGGCTGCATTATCTCCAGATTCGATTGCTGATTCGAATTCTACTAATGCCTGATCTAACTTCTCCTGTCCTTCTTCATCCATACGTTCCGCTGCAAGTTCTGCTGCTAATTCTTCTAAGGAACAACGTACTTCTAAGACATCTCTTAAATCTTTTTCTGTGATCCTTGCAACTTCTGCTCCCTTTCTTGGGATCATGACTACAAGTCCTTCCAGTTCCAGTTTACGGATTGCTTCTCGGACAGGTGTTCTGCTGACTCCTAATCGATTCGCAAGTGCGATCTCCATCAGACGTTCTCCTGGTGCAAATTCTCCTGTGATGATCGCCTGTCTTAATGTATTAAATACCACATCTCTCAATGGCAGATATTCATTCATGTTTACCTTTAATTTATCGCTCATAGTTTCTTCTCCTCCTACTTTCTCCAATGTATCTTCCATACTGCTTTCTTATTTGTGAAAATACATTATTGTATCGGTCTTACTACGTATGCCTGTTTGATGTCCTCAATACTTCGTAATGATTCCATTGCATCGTCCGCTGTTTTCTTATCCTCAAAAATCGCGAAGATCGTTGGTCCACTTCCACTCATTAAAGCTCCCTTTGCTCCCTGATCCATCAGATGTCTCTTAACTTTCTCTATGATCGGATATTCCTTGATTGTGACTGTCTCCAGTACATTCTCCAGACGATCACAGATTCCTGTAAGATCTTTCTCTTTCAGACACTCCAGCATTCCATCGATATCCGGATGCTTCGAAAGTGCTGGAAGATCAAGGTTCTTATATACAAATGCTGTTGATACGCTGATCCCTGGTTTTGCGATCAGAATATAGCAATCTGGCATCGCATCAACCCTTGAAAGTTTCTCTCCGATTCCTTCTGATAGTGCTGTACCACCCCAGATACAGTATGGAACATCTGCTCCAAGCGTTACTCCTATCTCACATAATTCATCAATCGATAATCCTAGATCAAACAGCTGATTCATTCCTTTTAATGCTGCTGCGCAATTAGAACTTCCGCCAGCCATACCTGCTGCTACCGGAATCCGTTTGCTGAGATTGATCTCAACTCCATCTTTAATATGATACTTATCCTTTATGAGTTTTACAGCCTTATAAACGAGATTACGTTCATCGGTTGGCAGAAACGAAAGATTACAGGTCATCTCAATCTTGTCATCTTTCCTTTTCTTCATTGTAAGCACATCATAAAGTCCAACCGTCTGCATGATCATACGCACTTCATGGTATCCATCTTCGCGTCTTCTTAAAACATCCAGACCAAGGTTGATTTTTCCATATGATTTTAGAACAATACTATGATCCATATGCACTCCTTTATCTTATGTGAAATAGTTTCTATCTCACACCTTGTATACAGAATATTATAGTATTGTTCTGAAAAAAATGCAATCCTTATTTGCTAAAATATTTTCATTTCTTTTACGATTAAAAGCTTATCTCCTGGTTTGATATCGGAAATGTCCTCATTTTGCTCCCGAATGCTCTCAACCGTTGTAAAATACGCCTTGGCAATAGACCATAGAGTGTCTCCTTCTTTGACGATATACCCAACGATCCCTGGGATCTCACGTATTTTGTCATAGTCTAGCGGTCCTTGCTTCATATCCGTCATAATCCGCTGTCTGACTCTGTGAAAAGCGATAAAATCAAATAAAACAGAAGCTCTGATCTCTATCTCTTCTCCTTCTGTTGGAATCGCTGTCATCTGATCTACCCGCACATCCAGCTGATAGTCCTCATTTCCAGTCAGATTCTTCGTCTCAACAAAAAATGTAAACGGCTCCATATAAGAACTGCTCATCACTGGTGTCATATCTTCTGTGGACAGATACAAGACATCTGCCATCCACACACCTTCTACAGATAATCCTTGTGTTGTCATTTCCACATCGTCTACGGTTGCACTTCCTTTAACGGATAACACTTGCAACAGCTTTCCTAACTCTTGTTCCAGCCGAAAGCGTTTGTCTGCTTTCATCACCGCTTGGTTCTTTCCTACCAGTGTCTCAAAATCGAACATATGATATTCTGGAATTAGCGTTTCTTCCATACTATATCCGTCATCAATATATGAAATCTTATGATCTTCATAAATTTTAATATCACAGTCGATCGTAACATCCAAAGAAATAATTCTTTCTTCTCCATCCTCATCAGGTCTTATCTCCAACTGCTGTCCTCCGAGTGTCATCCCGATCCGTCCGATCATTCCTGGCATACATTCATAACATTCCAGCTGCGTATCTACCGGAATCTCCCATCTCGCATACTGTACCGGCATCTGGGCATCTTCTCCAAGATATAATACAAATATATGCATTGCACCCTGAATCTCGATCATGTGCTCTCCAATTTTTGCCTGCAGATTTTCCATATCTACCTGTGTCCATAAAATCTGATAAATGTTCGCCTTATTTGCAGGAAGTACCAATTCTTCTTTTAATCTCGCGATATCCTTTTTATTTACGATCAGATCTGTGATCTGTACATCTTTCTTTAACACGGATACATTTTCTTCATGAATTTCAATGATCCCTTTTTCTTTCATTTCTTCCGTGATCTGAAAGGAAAACGTCAATAATACACGAATGCTTATTTTCCTTGAATTGATCAAAATCGTATTGATGTCATCGATCGTATATTTTACTTTTACATAATCCGATGGGAGCACTCCTTCTATATGTACATATTCCTCAAACGGAAGTGAATATTCTAGCGATTCAAGGTATGCTGACGTATCATTTGTACCATATAGTCCCTGAAATATAAATTCCCCCTTGATCCTTACCCGGTCAACCATCATTTCCGTTTCCTGTATCTTTACGATTCCTCTGGTCTGGATCATCTTTTCTACATCTGGTTTTGTATCTGCAACATTGCAGTCCTGATCGATCGTGATCTGCATCTGTTTCTTCGCTTTCGCCACGATCCCATAAAATTCTTTCTTTTCAAAATCCATAAAAAAATTCCTCCCTGTCTGTATATACAAATATATTCAGACAAGAAGGATTCTATGCATCACCCATTAGTTTTCTAATAACATCATACGGACATCTCTTGTGATCACGTCCTGGTAGCTGAAACTTACAGTTTTATTCTGGTCATTGCCATCTGCATTCTCTAACTCTACCAAAAAGATATTAGGATATGTCTGTGTGATCACTCCCTTAGCTGTTACAAATTTATGTCGTCCTCTGTTTGCACTAATCTTGATTTTGCTGCCAATCTGATTCTTGATGGATTGGCGTACTCTGTTAAGATCTAATTGTGTCATAAATTCACCTCTTCCATATACAGAATATTCTGGAAATTCTATATAATGATTTTAATATTATAACATTTTGCCCAGTTTTTGTCAAATTTATGCATACAATATCCAGTTTTATCACTATTATTACCAAACAAGAAAACTGTACGCCTGATCGGTGTACAGTTTTCTTGACATATTATATGGAGTTTTGTAAATTATATGGATTTTATTTTTATATGGAGTGTTTTAACTATTATAGACATCTTTGTCTAATTCATTTTCTTTATAGCTGACAATCACAGTCGTTGCCGCATCACCAACAACGTTCAATGTAATTACAGCCATACCCGGCAGATAACTGATCGCAAGTACTAATGCATATGCTACCATACAAAGATCAGAACTTAATCCTAATCCTGACATGATAACAAAGATCAATGTTGTTCCAGCTACCGGAATCGCAGGTGTTCCCATCGCTACACAAATAGACAGGAATGCTGCTGTGATCAGCTGGGTTGGTGTGATATTGATCCCAGCTGCTGTTGCGATAAATGTAATCGCAACCATATGCATGGCAGTTGTTCCGTTCATATTAATAGTCATTCCCATTGGAAGTACGAAACTACTGATTTCCTTGCTGCATCCAAGTTCTTCCATGCATGTTTTTCTGTTTAAAGGAAGTGTTGCTGCAGATGACTGAGTCGCTGCTGCGAACATTCCAACTTTAAAAATCTTCTTTGCAAACTTAAATGGATTTAAGCCGGTTAAGAGGAAGATACCGATTGGATAAATCGTTACAACCAATGCTAAACTGATAAAGATCGTTGCGATCATAAATGTTAACGTTGGTCTGATATATTCTGTTCCATAAGTTGCAAATGTTCTGGCTAACATACAGAAGATCGCAATTGGACTGACCTTGTTGATCAAAAAGTCCATATATACCTGTACGATATCATTGAGATTCTGTAATAAACTCTTAATGGTTGCTGCTTTGTCTCCCAGAGCATTCATTGAAAGCCCTAAGATCACAGCTACTACAACAACTGCCAGAATGCTGTTGTTTGAACCAAGTACTTCCACAACATTTGATGGCACCGCATTGATCACTGTTGTCAATGGATTATATGCCTCCAGTGTTGCTACATTAGAAGTTGTTGTTTCTGGAAGATTCACAGAGAACCATCCCATGGATTTGATAAAGTATGCAAACAATCCAGCTAATGTTGCACCGCATACATAAAACCCTACGAATGTTCCAATTGTCTTTCCTGCGATCTTTCCAAGTCTCTTTGGATCTGCCATGCTGCATAATGCAAGGCTTAATGATGATAAAACAAGTGGTACGATTGCCAGCTGCAGACCTCTCATAAATAACTGCTGTATGATATAGAATAATCCAAGGGAATAAAATCCCTTTTCCTGTGTGATGTCCTGAAAGAAGATTCGATTGATCAGCTTCCACGTTCCTTCATTGCCGCCTGCTGTTAGTGATTCACGCAGCCACAAGCAAACAACTCCTAATAGAATTCCTGTTACCATCGCGATCATGATCTTCTTCATGATAGACATGCTTTCTTTCCGTTTTGCGTCCATTGTGCACCTCCGTTTTACCATGTGGTGCGATTGAAACGGTAGCATCACAGACTATCATATCTTCTTAATAAATCAACGTGATTCCTTTTTCTTTACAAAATTCAACCCATTGATCTGACGGTCTTTCATCGGTTACCAGATAGGTTACCTGATCCCAGTCTAAAAATTGTACAAATGCCGTTCTCTCAAATTTTGTATGATCTGCAAGAAGAGCTACTTCTAGTGCCTGTTTTACCATCTCTGTCTTGACATCTGCTTCTCGTTCACTGGAGTCCATGATACCTTTGTCCATATCAAGTCCTTTACAGCTAAGCAGTGCAAGATCCACATGATACCTTCTAATATTTTCTTTTGCTAAGTTCCCTTGCAGAGAGAGGGAGTCCTCATTGAACACGCCGCCTGTTGAAAGAATATGAATCTCTGATCCTGTCATCTCACGGAAAATCTCTGTTGATGAACTCAGTACGGTAATATTACGGTTTGCCTTCAGTAAACGAATGGCTTCCATGACAGTTGTACTGGCATCTGCTGCTATCGTTCTCTTCTGATCTAATACTTCCTTAAAGAGTTGCGCGATCTTAGCCTTTTCCTTTTGATTGATCGATGTTCGCTTGTAAAAATGGATATGTTCCTTCTGACTTGCACTGTTTAATACAGCACCACCAAATGTTCTCGTCAAAAAACCTTCCTTTTCCAGCTTCTCAAGATCTCTTCGGATCGTCTCTTCCGTTACCTTGTAAATCTTACTTAGTTCGGATACTGTGACTTTCTTCTCATTCTTAACTTGTTCTCTTATATGTTCTAAACGGTTCTTCACGGGACACCCCCCCCCTTGTAAATTTTTTAATATAGTATATATTCTTATTTGTCACATACTTCTTAAATGTTCTGTGACTTTCTTTTATTCTATCATTGATTTTGTGGAATTCAAAGACTTTTTTCCATGTTTTCCAACATTTTCAATTTTTCTCTCACAAGGGATCTCTTTCTGATTTTTATTTATCGATTGCTTCTGCTGATTCTCTCATGAATGCTACATCTTCAGGATCTAATTCTAATTCTGCAGATTTTACATTTTCTCTGATTTCGTCTACTGTTGTAGATCCACTTAATAAGTTTAAGAAATCTCCCTGTGCAAGAATCCATCCAAGTGCTAAGTTAGCAATTGTGCAGTCATATTTTTCACATAATGGTTTCCAAGATTCCATCATATCCATTGCGTTCTGCATGTTTTCTGGCTGGAACCATTTCTTAGGAATCTGAGCTCCTACTGGTTTGTAGTCTCTTGGGAATGTTCCAGATAATAATCCCATTTCAAGTGGAGAATAGCACTGGATCGTGATGCCATTTTCACGAGCACATGGAATAATTTCATCTTCGATTCCACGGTCTAAGATAGAATATTTGCACTGGATGATATCAAGATCACCATATTTGATGTATTCCTGGATATGGTTGATGTCTACGTTAGCAGCACCGATTGCTTTGATTTTTCCCTGTGCTTTTAAGTCATTTAAAACGTCCATTGTTTTCTGGATAGGAACGAAATATTCTGTTCCTGGTGTAGCTTGCCAATGTGTCATATATACATCAACATAATCTGTTCCAAGACGTTCTAAGGAAGCTTCGATCTCTTTTTTCACAGATTCACTGTTTAAGTTCTTGTATAACTGAATTCCGTTAACTTTGTTGAACAGGTCACCTTTCATTTCCTGATCCCATGTTACACCACATTTTGTGATGATCTTAACATCTTCACGGTTCATTCCTTCTAAGGCTTTACCAAGGATCTTTTCACTGTTACCAAAGTTGTATCCTGGAGCTGTATCGATTAAGTTAACACCAGCTTTTGGAGCTTCTCTGATCGTATCTACCACTGTCTGAAGATCGTGGTCTCCACCCCAGGCAGATCCACCACCGATTGACCATGTTCCAAGACCGATTCTTGAAACGTCCATTCCTGTTTTTCCTAATTTCATTGTTTTCATTTTAAATTTTCCTTTCAGATCTAACAACCAATTAACCAAATTCTATTTATAATCTTCTTTATACTTCTTGAGCATATCTTCTACCATCTGACGATTCTGTACTCCTGATGTTGCTCCTGGATGCTGTACTGCGATCGCCGCTGTACAGTTTGCATATTCAGCACATTCTTTGATGTCTTTTCCCTGAAGCAGGGCTGCGATGAATCCAGATGCGAAGTTATCTCCTGCACCGATCGTATCAACTGCTGTAATTCCTTTACATGCTGGCACGATCATAACACCATCTTTGTTGCGGATGTAGCATCCACGAGTACCGATCTTCATAACTACGTTTTTGATTCCGTAAGAGAACAGTTTATCTGCCACTTTTGCTTCATCTTTTTCACCTGTCATCAGACAAGCTTCATCGTAGTTAGGGAAGAAGTAATCTACATACTGTAATGCACCAGCGATATCATCTAATGTCTCTCCTAATCGAGGCATGATCATATCAGCTGTAATTGTCATTCCGTGTTCTTTTGCGAATGAGAAGATCTTTTCTAATGTTTTTCCATCCAGTAAAGGACAGTTAAAAATACTTGCTAAAGATAAGATTTTTGCTTCTTTGATCTTGTCAAAATTTACATGTTCGATATTCTCTTTCCAAAGACTTCCGTTACGGTTTGTGATAAATGTTCTTTCTCCATCCTCTGTTACAAGTCCGATATTAATGGATGTATTTAAGTTTGGATCAATTGTCACACCTTCTGTATCGATATTGTCTTCATCGCAAGAACGTAAAATGAATGCTCCTGCTGCATCATCACCGATCGCTGCCATCAGACCTGTCTTGCATCCAAGACGGCTGATGATCGTTGACTCATTCATAGCGTCTCCACCGACAGCCATCGCGATGTTATCAACCGGATATGATTCTATATCAAAAACTTCTCTTGATACTGGGCGCAGCGGAATATCTACTACCGCTGCTCCCAGACACAATACGTCTAACTTTTTCTCCACTTTATTCATCAGCCCTTCCGTCATCACCAAATAATTTGATCTTGTACATAGCACGTTCTTTTACTGCCTGGCGAACTGCACGTTCTACAGCTAAGAAAGGTTCGTCTTTATGTTCGTTAATAGCTTCCATAGCAGCCTGGCAAAGTTCTGTATGGATGTTGATCTTAGCAATACCACACTGGATCGCTTTTTTGATGTCTTCATCACCGATACCAGAAGCTCCATGAAGTACAAGTGGTACACTAACTTCTTTGTTAACTTCTTCGATGATATCGAATCTGATCTTTGGTTCAGCAGAGTAAACACCATGTACATTTCCTACTGCTACTGCTAAAGAATCACATCCTGTTCTTTCTACGAAATCTTTTGCCTGAGAAGGATCTGTGTAAGCATACTCAGCTAAAGCTTCTTCGTATACTGTTTCATTTCCTACATGTCCTAATTCAGCTTCTACTGGAATGTTGTATGCATGGAAGTAATCTACACATCTCTTGATCTCTGCAACATTTTCTTCATATGGTAATGCAGACGCATCACGCATTACAGAGTTCATGCAGTGATCTACAGCGTTCTTTAAGATTGTCCAGTTACGTCCATGATCCCAATGTAAGATCACTGGTACTGTAGCTTTTTTAGCCATGGATTCCATCATATAACAGAAATCTTCAAAAGAAGTATTTCCTGTAAATCCTGTTCCGAAAGAGATGATGATTGGTGCACGAAGTTCTTCTGCTGCATCAATAACTCCCATTAACATTTCTGCGTTCCATACGTTAAAGTGAGGGATTGCATAATGTCCTTCACTAGCTTTCTGTTCCCAAAATCTGATATCTGCGATCATTTTAATTTCTCCTTTTCTTGTTCTAAATGTTGTTGTTTATTCAGCGACTTTGATAACACCTTTTACCATGTCAGTTTTCTTTTCTGGATCGATTGCATCCATGAATGCCTGCTGTACATCTTTGTAATCATATACATGTGTTACCATATCTTTTACATTAAACTTACCGCTTCTGATTGCTTCAATTGTCTGAGGATAATTGTTACAGTAACGGAATGATGTCTGGATCGTTACTTCACGGTTGATCTTTAAGAAGTCGATCGGAACTGGTTTAGACTGTGTTCCTACCATCATGATCTTTCCACCACGAGCTACGATCTGTACTGCCTGATTTGCTGTAAATGTAGATCCTGCACATTCAAATACAAGTTCCACACCATGATCTCCGAATAATTCTTCTGAACGAAGAAGGGCAACTGTGTCTTCTTTTGCACCATTGATCGTTCTGGATGCTCCAAGTTCTTTTGCAAGGTCAAGTCGTTTGTCCATAACATCTACAACTGTGATGTCTGTTGCTCCAAGACTCTTACAAGCCTGAAGTACCATAAGTCCGATCGTTCCTGCTCCAAGGATTACAATGCTTTTTCCTAATCTTGCTTCTCCAAGGATCGCTGCATGCATACCAACTGCTGCTGGCTCTACTAATGCTGCTTCCATTGTTGTCATTCCTTCTGGTACATGGTATGTCCATTCTTCTGGATGTGTCATGTACTCACAAAGAGCACCTTTGTAATTAGGCTGTGTTGCCATGAAATCTACGTCTGGACAAATGTTGTAACGTCCTGTACGACAATATTCACAAGAATCATCTGGTACACCAGGTTCGATCAGTACTTTATCTCCTGGTTTGAATTTTGTTACTTTTGCTCCGACTTTTACAACTTCACCAGCTACTTCATGTCCAAGACCGATTTTCTGGTTAGGATCTTTAGGTGGGATGAATGGTCCAAACTCGAATCCGTGAATATCAGATCCACACATTCCAACATATTCAACTTTCATTAAGATTTCATGATCTTTTGGTTCTGGAACTGCACATTCCTGAATCTCAAATTGTTTTGGTGTTACTAAGATTGCTTCTGAATTTTTCATAGCAAATGCTCCTTTTTTGTTTTGGTGCCCAACCAACAAAGGACGGGCACCAATTACTGATTGTTATATTTTATGTTAAGTTATTTTTAGGATTCCCTAATTTGATTACTCTACGTTACCGATATCTTCGACAGATTCTCCTCTTGTCTCAACACCGAATACGACGATTGATACAGCGATGATCACTGCTACTGCAGAGATCAGTGCGAATACACCGTTAGATCCCATAGATCCTGCTGCTACAGATGTAACTAAGAATGGGAAGAAGATGTTACTTACACGACCCATTGCATTACAGAATCCAGATCCTGATAATTTTGCAGATGTTGGCCACATTTCTGGTACATATACTGCTGATGCGTAACATACATACATATAGATGAATGTATTTAATACGAATGTTGAAGCGATCAGTGCTGTCATTGTTGTCTGTTTAGAAGTAATGATACCCATAACAGCCATGGCGATCAGTAAGATAACACCTGTTGCTTTTCTTGGTACTTTATCCATGTATAAAGATGCAAGGAAGATTCCGAATGGTGCACCGAACAGACCGAACATTGTCATGAACTGAGACTGTGATGTATCATATCCTAATGAACTTAATAATGAAGGCATCCAGTTCATCAGTGTGTACTGAATTGTGTTCATACCGATCAGTACTAAAGAACCACAAATTGTTCTCTTTAATAATTTACCTTTAAATAATGCAGAGTATGGTAAGTTTTTAACTGCTTTTGCTTCAACTGCTTCAACTGGTGGTAATGGTTTACCTGTAGATGCTTCAATTTCTTTTTCGATTGATGTCATAATAGCATCTGCTTCTTCAACTCTACCCTGAGATTCTAACCAACGTGGAGATTCTGGGTATTTGTTGTAAATAATGATACTTGCAATGATAGATAATACAGAAGGGATGATGTACTGGATTCTCCAGTTCATGTTCATGCTGACTCCTGTAGAAACAATCACTAATGCAATACCATTACAGATTGGATGAGCAAAGTTACCGATGAATGAGTTTCTGGAAGACCATACACCACGGTTCTTACCAGGTACATACTCAGTAAATGCTGCGAATAATACGACTAATAATGCTCCTAATCCAAATCCCTGGATCAAACGGAATACATATAATACTGTTACGTTAGGTGCTGCTGCTCCACCGATCATAGCGATGATGTGGATCACTTCATATAATAAGATAGATTTTTTACGACCAATCTTATCACCGATCGGACCACCAACTAATGCTCCGAATAACTGACCTGCTGTGTAAGTTGTTCCCCACATAGCCAGTAATGTTGATCCTGGCTCTAACCAGTGTAACTCATTTAAAAGTACGTTCTGTACTGCTCCACCGATACCATTTGACCAGCATACTAATAATGCGAATGCGGATACTAACCACATTTTGATGTGCCAGCCAGAGTTTGGCAGACGGTCGAGTCTTGCTCCGATATTTGCGTTTTTGTTTGACATTTGTTTTTTCCTCTCTTTGTTTAGTTAAGCTCGCTTTCAAGCTCATTTTCCATGATAGCCCATGCTTCTTCGAAGTCATCAGTCTTATTCCACAGTGCTGGTGGTCCTAGGACTACCATATCTGCTCCTGCTTCGTATAATGGACGATAGACATCTCTGTTCATGGATCCATCGGCTTCAATTAAGAAATCAAGTTCCTTTTCTTCACGTATCTTAACCAGTTTACGTATCTTGTCATATGTTTGTTCAATGACTTTCTGTCCAGAAATACCTGCGTCTACGATCATGATCGTTACCTTGTCAAGTAATGGTAAATAATACTCAATCGTCTCTAAAGGTACGGATGGATTTAATGCGATTCCTGCTTTACATCCAAGTTCTTTGATCTTGTTGATCGTTACGAAAGCATCTCCTTCGATGCAGTCTGTATGGGGCGTAATATAGGCTGCCCCTGCCTTTGCAAACGTTTCAAGGTACTGTTGTGGATGCTTGATCATTAAATGTGCATCCATTGGTGTACTAACTTTGTCCTTTAATGCTGCTAGAAATTCTGGTCCGATTCCAAAGCTTGGTACATATACACCATCTTTGATATCCATATGTAAGAAGTCTGATTTTTCATCGATGATACGGACCTGACGTTCCATATCAAAGAGATCACAGCAACCCATAGATGGTGCGATCATTAATTTTCGTTCCATACTCTGCTCCTTTATAGACTGCTTAATTGTCTTTAAATCTGATAATGATTAATCTTCAAAATCATAGTGGAAGATTACTTTGATAGCTTCTTTTGCTGCCATAGCATCGAAACCTTTTTCATATTCAGATAATCCTAATCTATGTGTGATCAGTGGCTGAACTTTGATCTGTCCAGATTCAAGTAATCTGATCGCATTTCTCCAAGATGTAGAATCATAAGCCATATGACCGATCAGACTCTTATTCCAAGATGTGATATCGTTGATAGAGAATTCTAATGGTTTGAATCCCATACCTACACGAACGATCTCAGCGTTTGGTCTTGTCATTTCGATTGCCTGTTTTAATGCGATGTTAGCTCCAGAACACTCGATCACTAATCCTAAGTTGTCTCTTCCGCAGATTTCTGTACAACGTTTTACAACATCTTCTTTAGATCCATTAACTACGTGTGTAGCTCCAACTTCTAAAGCAACTGGAAAACGAGTATCAACGTCTTCATCAAGGCCTACCATAACGATGTTTACAGCTCCCATTAATCTTGCGATCTGTACTGAGAATAATCCAAGTGGTCCAGTACCGAATACTACAACGTCCTGTCCTGGGATCAGGTGAGACTGCTGAGCTACTGCTTTGTATGCGTTACAGATAGGATCAAGTACTGCTGCTTCTTCATATTTAACACCTTCTGGAATCTCCCAGATCGCATGTTTGTGGATTCTTAAGATTTCTCCAGGAATCTTGCAGTATTTTGAGAATCCTCCACCCCATGTGTTATTATCTAATCCAAGGTTAACTTTTTCTTCACAGCAAAGGAAATCTCCCATTTCGCAAGCTGGGCAAACACCACATACGTGAGCACTGTTATCAGAAACAACTCTCTGTCCTACTTTCCAATCTGTTACTTTTTCTCCAACCTGAACGATCTCTCCTGCAAACTCATGTCCACGGATTGAGTTGAATTCATCAGATCCATTATCAACTCTCCAGTGTTTCATATCAGCTCCACAAATTGCTGCTGCTTTGATCTCTAAGATGATGTCTTCTGGTCCACATGTTGGTTCTGGAACGTCTCTCATTGTATAACCACCAAATGCCTGTCCATATCTTACAATCGCCTTCATATTTTTACCTCCAAAATGTTGATTACATAATTCCTTAAATAACCTTTTATCTTTTAATTACTCTATCAAAAAGCGCTTTCTTTATTTGATGTCTTTATTTTAATACACTGTTATGTTTTAGTCAATCATTTTTTGTTGATTTCAAACATTTTAGTTCTATTTCACAGATTTTGAGCTTTGTTTCCAAAGAAGGCATCTGTTTTTTGTGCATTTTTACTAATGTTTGAATATTGTATACAGAATTTTGAGTTTTATATCGTAAGATTCCATCTATGAATTTTGTATTATCGATAGTTTTTATTTATTCTTTGTGAATTTTCTGTCAGAAATCGCTCGTTTTCTATTTGTTTTTCTGCGGTTTTCTTTTTATTCCTTTCTTTTTTCTGTAAGATACAGATTTTTTTATGTTGTTCCAAATTTAGTTCATTCCGGATCGGAATCTTTTCGTTAATTAATAAATCAGCATAATTATCAGATAATTAACGAAATTATTCCTTGATTCCACACAATTTATTTGTTATGATTGTCTCATCACTTAATAATGGAAGGTAAAACTTATGGGATTTTTAAAAGGTAAAACAGCCATCATCACTGGTGGCGGAAGATCTGTATTAAAAGATGGAAGCTGTGGGTCTATTGGTTATGGAATTGCAACTGCATACGCAAAGGAAGGTGCAAACCTCGTTATTACAGGAAGAAATAAACAGAAACTTGCCGATGCCAAAGAGGAACTCGAGAGATTATACAATATCAAAGTTCTACCAGTCCAAGCCGATGTAAGTGCCGGTGCTGACAACGAGACAGTCGTGCAGCATGTCATTGATGAAACAATCGCCAAATTCGGACGGATCGATGTCCTGATCAATAATGCACAGGCATCTGCTTCTGGAGTTACTTTAGCTGATCATACGACTGAACAATTTGATCTCGCACTTTATTCCGGTCTTTATGCTGCATTTTACTATATGAAAGCATGTTACCCTCATTTGAAAGAAGCAAAGGGCTCTGTCATTAACTTTGCATCCGGTGCCGGATTATTTGGAAACTATGGTCAATGTGCTTATGCTGCAGCGAAAGAAGGAATCCGTGGTCTTACCAGAGTTGCCGCAAATGAATGGGGTCCTGACGGCATCAATGCTAATATCATTTGTCCACTCGCATGGACAGCACAGCTTGAAAATTTCCAGCAGGCTTATCCTGAAGCCTTTGAAGCTAATGTTAAAATGCCTCCTGCAGGACATTATGGAGATGTTGAGAAAGAAATCGGAAGAGTATGCGTTCAGTTAGCTTCGCCTGATTTCAAATATATGAACGGAGAAACACTTACCTTAGAAGGTGGAATGGGATTAAGGCCGTAACAAGACCTGCTGAGGATAGAATGTATTTTTTACCTTTGGCATCCTTTTATATCAGCTATATGGAAAAATGCGGAGACATTTGTTTGATCAATCGTCTCCGCATTTTTATGCTTTTCGCTATTTTATTTTGTTCACTGACTCTGACAGATTATTCTTCATCGTCATCATCTTCCACCCACTGGGCATATCCAGTATTATATGTCGATGTATTTTCTTCTTCTGTCTTGATCTCAGAATCTGTTTTCACCTCTGCTTCTGAAATTTCTGCATCATTTTCAGCTGTCTCTGATACATTTTCAGCTGTCTCTGATACATTTTTATCAGACTCTTCTACTGGATTCTTGTATTTATTGAAGATTTCCATGAATTCTTTTCCTGTGATCGTCTCACGCTGGATCAAAAACTCTGCTGCTTCGTCAAGAATGTCCATATTTTCACGAATGTATGTGACTGCTTTGGCGTAAGCTTCTTTTAACATCTTCATGACAACTTCATCGACTTTCGCTGCTGTTGTCTCTGCACAATTCATAACTGCACGTCCATCTAAGTATCGGTTTGTAATGGACTCTAAACCAATCAATCCAAATTCATCGGACATACCATACTGTGTTACCATCGCTCTTGCGATCGCTGTGGCACGCTCAATATCATTGGATGCTCCTGTTGTGACAGAATTAAACTTCACTTCTTCTGCCGCACGTCCACCGAAGAATGATACAAGGTCTGCTAACATCTCATCCTTCTTATTTAAATATTTTTCTTCTTCTGGACGCTGCATTGTATATCCAAGCGCTCCCATGGTACGAGGTACGATGGTGATCTTCTGTACTGGTTCTGATTCTTTTTGTAATGCCATAACTAACGCATGTCCGACTTCATGGTATGCAACGATGTGTTTCTCTTCATCGCCAAGAATTCTGTCCTTCTTCTCTTTACCAGCAATGACAACTTCCACTGCTTCAAATAAGTCTTTCTGTGAAACAGCCTTTCTTCCTGCCTTGACAGCTCCAAGTGCTGCTTCGTTGATCATATTTGCAAGATCAGATCCAACAGCTCCACTGGTTGCCAGTGCGATTTCTTCAAAATCAACGGTCTCATCCATCTTCACATCTTTGGCATGTACTTTTAATGTCTCAATTCTTCCCTTTAAGTCTGGGCGTTCTACAATAACACGGCGGTCAAAACGTCCTGGACGAAGAAGGGCTTTGTCTAAGACTTCTGGACGGTTTGTTGCTGCAAGAATAATGATACCTTTGGATGTATCAAATCCATCCATCTCTGCAAGTAAAGCATTCAATGTCTGTTCACGTTCATCATTTCCTCCACCATGCATTCCATTATCACGACTCTTACCAATAGCGTCGATCTCATCAATAAAAATAATACATGGTGCCATCTGCTGTGCCTGTTTAAATAAGTCACGAACTCTGGATGCTCCGACTCCGACAAACATCTCTACAAAGTCAGATCCAGAAAGTGAGAAGAATGGAACTCCTGCTTCTCCTGCTACTGCTTTGGCAAGCAATGTCTTACCAGTACCCGGAGGTCCTACAAGCAATGCACCTTTTGGCAGCTTCGCACCAATCTCTGTGTATCGTTCTGGGTGATGAAGAAAATCTACCATCTCTGTCAGTGTTTCCTTCGCTTCTCCCTGTCCCGCAACATCTGCAAATGTCACTCCTGTCTTCTTCTCAACATATACCTTCGCATTGGACTTTCCAACCCCCATCATTCCGCTGCTTCTTCGCATCATCATGACAAGGAATCCAAAGATCACGATCGTAGGGATCAAACTGATCAATATCGATAAGAAAGTATCCATCGGATCTTCTGGTTCCTGTTCAAATGCGATCTTACTCTTGATCAGACGATTCACCAGTTCATAATCTCCGCTGATCCTCTGTACCGTATATGTTGTCTTGTAAAAAGGATTTCCCTCGTTCTTTGGTGTCACTTTCAACTGGCTGTCTGTGACCTTTACACTTTTTACCTGATCTTTATCAAGCATTGTGACAAATTTATTGTACGAAATCGTTTTCTCCGTTCCGTTTCTCCATTTTGTTAAAATCGAATTAAAAAAGAAAGTACCAAGAATTGAAACGATCAAGAAGATTGCAAGAATCTTCGCGTTTTTCTTCTTGTTATCTTTATCATTTTTATCATTCTTATTATTCTGTTGATTATTCAAATGTCAGCTCCTCCTTTGATTCATAAGCACCATTATATGTTTTCTGATTTTATAAATCAATAAAACTATTCTAAACTTTTTATAATTTTAGTGAAAAATCACATCTTTTTCGTAAAACTGGCTTTTTAGTACGATATATGGATAAGATTTTCCATGTTTCTGGTGCTCTTTTGTAACCCCTGTCAGTATCGTATCAATATAAATATGTGTCCGGTCTGCACTAAATTCTCTAACCTTAATCTTATAGCCGCTCCCCGGCTGTCTTCCATATCCGATCACATAATAAGTAAAACCACCTGTCGTATATGTAAAATGAAATGCTTCCCTCTTTTGTTCATCGATCAGTTTGCCTAATTGTACCGGGATCACACTTCTTCTACAGACAACATATACAACCTTCTGTTTTTGCCCTCGTTCATCCTTTTTGATACATCCTGTCAAAATCACACATAAAATGATACCAAAAATAAATATCCAGATTCTTTGTTTCATGGATCTCTATCCTTTTTATCATTTTATGCAAATAGATTTAAGATAATACTTCCCGGATCATTATCGGTTTCGTTGGTTTTTCTTCTATTATATGGTAGTTTTCTTTAAAATGAAGAACTGCCTGTTTTACTTTTTCTTCATCATTTCCATAAATCGTTGCAAGCACATCGCCTTTCTTCACAGGATCCGCAACCTTCTTTGAGAAAACAAGTCCAACCGTTGGATCGATCACACTTTCCTTCGTTTCTCTTCCTCCACCAAGGATCAAAGAGCAGATTCCCATTTCCTGTGCATCAATACTTCCGACAAATCCATCTTGTTCTGATCGTATTTCTTCTATAATATCTGCCTGTTCAAATAACTCTGGATGATCAATGTATTTCGTATCACCACCTTGTGCAGCAACAAATTGTTTGAATTTATCCAATGCTTTCCCACTTTGAATAGATTCCCGGACTCTCATAAGTCCTTCATCAAAATCCTTTGCTGCACCGCCAAGGATCAGCATATGCGAAGCCAGTGTCTCAATAAGCTCCACAAAATCATCTGGTCCATTGCCTTTTAATGTATCGATCGCTTCTTTGACTTCCAGAATATTTCCAACTGCCATTCCAAGAGGTTCATCCATATTCGTGATCACAGCCGTCATCTTCCTTCCGGCACTCTTTCCAATCTCTACCATCTCTTTGGCAAGTTGCATCGCATCAGATTCTTCCTTCATAAATGCACCGCTTCCGGTCTTTACATCCAACAAGATCGCATCTGCTCCTGCTGCCAGCTTCTTACTCATAATACTGCTTGCGATCAAAGAAATCTGATCCACCGTTGCGGTCACATCCCGCAATGCATACAACAATTTATCTGCCGGCGCAAGATCCTTCGTCTGCCCCATGATCGAAATACCAATTGAATTCACTTGTTCTTCAAACGCATCATCTTCAAGTTGCGTTGAAAATCCTGGAATACTCTCCAGTTTATCGATCGTACCCCCAGTATGACCAAGCCCACGCCCAGACATCTTAGCAACCGGGATTCCAAGCGAAGCAACAATCGGTGTCAACGCCAAAGAAGTCTTATCTCCAACCCCTCCCGTACTATGCTTATCAACCTTGATCCCCTGAATCTGAGACAGATCAAGCATCTCACCACTTCGCGCCATTGCCATCGTAAGCTCATAAGTTTCTTCTTTATCAAGCCCTTGAAAACAGATCGCCATCAACAAAGCTGACATCTGATAATCCGGTATCCTGCCATCTGTGTATTCACGGATCATCCATTGAATCTCATCTTTCGTCAAAGGTTTCCCTTGTCTCTTTTTTAGTATCAGATCATACATTCTCATAGATTCGGCCTCCTTTGCTTTTTGTTGTATATAGTATAACACAAAATTGTGATTTGTAGGTAGTGTTGCATGTATGAGTCAGAAAGGCTATTCAAACCACAACACAGTGTGTATGTTATACGGTATTGGTTGATAATTTTTGTATTTGTTAACAGAAGGTAAAAAGACTTTTAAAGCACCGATTTAGCGAGATATTTTGGAATATAATAAACATCTGTCTACCACTACAAAAATTGAAAACCAATATCGTTTAACATGCACACCCTTCCGTTTGAAAATTCTTAATTTTATACGAGAATGTCTTCAGGTATTCATAAAAACATAAAAAAAGATAGAGGTACGAAATGATAGAATTCCATAGGATTTTTTGCAAAATCGCAGCCAACACGGGCACTGTTTGAACGCAGTGAGTTGTGCAGGAGTGTTGGCGGATCAGCGTTTTGCAAAAAATCCGTCAATGGAATTCGTTTTTCGTACCTCTATCTTTTTTTATGTTTTTATGAATACTCGATACATTTCCGTTATACAAATTAATTTTTCTTCTTCCGATTCTTAAGCAGCCCAATAACTACCACAATTGCTGCCATATCAATCACAAACATAATCCATTTTCGTGTTTTAAACGTCGTTTTTTCTTCTATATCATCTACCAGACTTGTTTTATGATCCATTTGTTTTAGCTTCTCTGAATTTCTAATCTCTTCAATCGTTAAATATTTCTTCATATTCCACCTCGCATCATAAATCTTTTTGCTTTGGTAATAAACTTTACTTCCATCTGTGTTACAGGAGAATTTTTTCATCATTCCATCTGTGTTAACGAAGTATTTTAACATAATACTTTGGACATCCGGATTTTTATTATATGCTTTTACGGCTAGTGTCTGATAATCATCACTGTCTGTTTCATATAACCCGTTGGAAATGGTCCATTTCCCTTTTGTCTTCTTTAATGATGCAATCACATGATCTCCTTCTTCAACCGTTGTTTTCTCATGATAGGATGACGTATATTTTATATTTTCATTCTTCATGATGACATATCGATGATCTTCCGTTCTTTTTGCAATTGCTTCTGATGTTGATTCTGTGTTGATATAATCCTTTGCACTTAAAACAAAATAGTTATCTGAAACATAAGTTACAGATCCCACAAACAAAACATCTTGATTTTTATTGTTCATGATCCTGTTGATCTCTGTATCTGCGGATACGAACTTTATATTTCCTAGCATCATGAAGAGGCAGATAAAATAAACTGTTATACGTCTCATCCTGCAATGCACCTCCTTATGTTGTTATTATACATCGAGCGGTGTTGCGAAATATAACGGAAAATGTGAAATATACTTATGATTTTCTTAAATTCTGATTTGTAATAGTGTTTCATGTATGAGATAGAACGCTATTCAAATCACTACAGGGTGTGTATGTTAAACGGTATTGGATAATAATTTTTGTATTCGTAAACGGAAATTTAAAGAGATGCATAAGCACCGATTTATCGAGATGTTTATGACACATAATAACATTACCTTCTGTTTAAAAATCCCCTATTTTACAATCAATACTGTTCTCCATACACATCCACTTAAATTGTCCAATCTTGTAATTGTCCACACTTTAGACTTCTGGTATATGATAAAAAATAAATAAACGATTGGAAGCGCAGCATTAGAATTTTGCCACGTTTTTTACGGATTCGCAGCCGGCTTAGTGCGTTGTTTGAGCCTCAAAGAGTTCTGATTTTCAATACCTTTGAAGGCGAGTTACGCAAGGAAAGCCGGCGAATCAGCGATCTGTAAAAAACGTGAGGAAAATTCTCTAGCTGCGCTTCCAATCGTTTATTTATTTTTTATCATATACTCGAAATCTACAGTTAGCCAACTTACAAATTAAAATTTTATACTTCTACCATATTCATCTGTTTCTTTCATACACTGAATAAAGCTTTCCTTCGTAACCCCAGCATTCTCAGGTTTGAAGTCCCATTCTGTAGTGGTCATTGCTTTCTCTGCCATTGCATCAAAATCATCTTCTGTGATCTCAATGTCTTCAAAGCATACTGGCAATCCCATACTTAGGTTGAATTTTGCGATTCGTTCTCTTTCTTCGTATTCTTTTCCGAAAGTTAACAGACATAGCACACCTAATGATACGATTTCTCCATGTAAATGTTTTTCTCCGCCTTTTGTAACGGTTGATCCGTAATATACACAGTGTGCAAGGCTTGAGTTATAGTAATATTTTGGTGCTGCACTTACCATATTAGATACTAATCCTGTACTGATGATGATGTCTAACGCTACCTGTTCTAATTCATAAGATACTTTATTCGCTCTTAAGTCGTCCAACGCTTTCTTTCCATATTCAACAAGTGGTGTAGTACAGATCTTGCTTAACTGTACTCCCATCATTGGTGTATGGGATAATTCGTCTTCTTTGGATGCAAATACTGCTTCACATTCTTTGCTTAATGCATCTCCGATTCCTGCCCATAATAATTCTTCTGGTGAATCAGCGATGATGGATGATTCGATGAATGTATGGTTTGCATTCTTTGGATAGTAATATTCTCTGAATGATCCATCTGGGTTATAAATTACAGAGATTGCTGTGACAGATGCGCAGTTTGATGCTACGGTTGGGAAGCAGAATAATGGTTTATCCATTTCATTTGCCACGTATTTACATGTATCACAGGCACGTCCTCCACCGACTGCGAAGATCATGTCTGCTTTCTTGACAACATCCATGTCGATCAATGCGTTACCATTTTCATAGGTGGAATCACCACCGTACCAGATAAAATCAAGGATTTCTACATCGGAATCTTTGATTCCTTCTAAGATCTTATCTTTTGCTTTAGACATCGCGATCTTTCCACCGATCACAACAGCTGTTTTTCCATAAAATCTTGTTGTATGCGGAATCTCTTTATAACATCCCTCTCCGATCGTATAACTTGGTAAATTCACACTATAATAACTCATCTTGTTCGTTGCCTTCTTTCTCTTTATTCTTTTGACTCTTTATATTGGCTACATTATAGTCCTCAATTCTCAAAAAATCAAAGAATCTTGTGTTCTTTTTCTTATTCATGAATTTTATTCCACATTGATAAATTTTACTTGATTTCCATGCAACTTTATGACATTCACAAGATCAGCAAGTTTCATCCAGATCGTTGCTGTATTATCATTTGGATGGACTGCAATGTATTCATATTCTTTCAGATCTTCGTCAAAGAATACCGGAATCACACATTCCTGATCGTTCAAAACGCCTAACGGCGAAACAGATCCGGGTTCAATATTTAAATATTTCATTAGACGCTCGGCTGAGGCAAAACTTAGTCTGGAACTTCCAATCTCATCTCTTACTTTCTTAAGGTCCGCCTGCTTGTCTTCCCGAATGATCACAAGAAAATGATGCTTTCCGCTGCCATCTCGTAAAAATAAATTCTTAGCACCTATTCCATTCTCATGATTCCACAGGTCAGAGTCTTCGATTTCATCGACTGTGTATACCGCTTGATGTTCAAACATTTCATATTCGATGTTCTGCTCATTTAAAGTATCTAACACGATTTTTCTATTTTCATTCATTTTATTCATTATCTTATCTGCTGCTGTCCGCTTGCTGCATAAATCTCGTACCATTCATAATGCTCTAATTTAACATCCATTGCTTTCACTGCAGATTCAATCCTCTCAACCTTTCTGCTTCCAACGATCGGCATTGCCTGTACTGGATGATACATGATCCATGCATACACGATCGTATCTGGTTCACAGTTATGTCTCTCAGCGATTTCTTTGATCTTATCCATTGCTTTCTTACATTGTAGATCATCTTCTTGAAATAATCTTCCTCCTGCAAGTGGTGACCATATCATTGGATGAATTTTATTAACTGTCAGATAATCCATCATTCCAGAATTGAAATGTTCAAAACATACTGGGTTCCATTCAATCTGATTCGTTACAAGTGCTCCGTCAACCGCTTTATTCATTGCATCAAATTTAAATGGATCAAAATTTGACACTCCGATTTCTTTGATCAGCCCTTCTTTCTTCAGATCCAGCATTGCTCTGCCTGCCTCCCATGGATCTAAAAGAGGGTCTTCTCTGTGAATTAAATATAGGTCAAGATAATCTGTATGTAATCTCTGAAGACTTTCTTTACAGGATCGTACGATTCTATCATAAGTTGTATTATAATACCCAAATGATTCTCCATTAATTTCTTGTTTGTAAATTCCTGTTTTTGAAATCAGCTCTACTTTTCCCCTTAATGCCGGATCTTTGGCAAATGCTTCACCTATCTGAGATTCACATAAAGTATCTGCATAAATCTCTGCTGTATCAAAAGATGTTACACCTAAGTCTATGCTTGATTTCATGTTATCAATAAGTTCGTCTGTTGATAATTCCCAAGTATCTAGTCTCCAAAAACCTCGGATGATCTGAGATAAGGAAAGGTTATCTGTTAATTTAATCTTTGTCATATTAATATCCTTTCTGTTTTTCTTTCATCATAACATATTTTCTTTTAACAACGCATATTTTTTTACCTGCAGGAGCTTGTGATTTCTTAAGGTTCCAGAGACCTTAAGCGGTACTGGTTAATAATTTTTGTGTTTATTAACAGAAGGTAAAAGGGGTTCTACTGCACCGATTTGTCAAAATATTTAAAATATAAACTTAAAAATATCAAATTAATATTGTATACTTTATAAAATTTAATAAATAGAATATTTTAATTGAATAAGTATACATGATTTGATAAAATAAAAAACAGGTGTTACTTCACTTTGACGTGAATGGCGGTCACTTCCTACGTGGGAGTTATAGCCCCGATTACATAGATCATCTCTTGAAAAAGAGAAATTCGACGGAAAGGGGACTTGAATTATGCTAACGATTGAAAGCTTAATTGCTGTACTATCATTGTGTATCGCATGTTATAGTCTTGGCTACAATCGCGGAAAGCATGATGCCAAGACAGAAAAATGATCGCCCTAAACCTGTCAATTTAAGCGATCATTTTTTGATTCATTAAATATCAGGTGACCGTCATATCGGTAGCACCTTTTTCTATTATTAGAATATCATTTCATTTTTTTTATGTCAAGACTTACTCCATTAACAACATAACATACTTCTTTCATTGTTATTGTTCAACAATTAGCTGGACATTAACTAAAAAAGAAAACCTTCAGACAAGATTTTTAGAATACATGAAACTCCAAAATGCGTATACTATAATTCCAGCAGTAGTCAAAATGAAATGAATAGTCTGTAACGACAAAAAACGTAGACATTGATACCGTAGACCTTATGTTATCTGGCAATTTCCATATCTTGTTCTTTTTTAATATTACTACTTCTGTTTTTCTGATTTCTTCATTTTTCTGACTTCGTAAAATCCCTGTGGACCTTAAGAAAAACAGACCCAACATAAATATCCTTTTATCCTCGGTTTTTATTTATGTTGAGTCTGTTATTTCTTTATTCAGATAGATAAAAAACTAAATTATTCAATAGAAAGAATCTCCATATTCGCCTGTCCTTCCACAGCTCCATATGTAAATGTGATCTTAGTTCCTTCGTCCATATCATTTAATTTATTCACAAGGTCTTCATCATTCACCATAAATGTCTGGTAACTTCCGTCAGACATCTCAATCTCTACAGAACTTGTGTCTGCAAATCCATTATAAGTACCTGTTGCACTCTTTGGTTTGGCCTGTTCATCTTTCTTTGTTGCTGTTGTTGTCTTTGTCTGTTCTTTTGTGCTTTCTTCTGATGTTGCTTTTGCAACTGGTTTTTCTTCTTCTGTCGTGTCTTTTTCTGTGTTTTCTTCTGTTGTAGGTTCTGCTGTTGTCGTCTCGCTGTTTGTTGATTCAGGGCTGCTTGGGCTCTTCTTTCCGCAGGCTGCAAATGTAAATGCGCTTAGCACGATGATTGTTGAAATTAATAAAAATCTTTTTCTCATAGTTCATATACTCCTTTCTGAGATAAGTTCAGTATATCCTATTTATACTTTCATGGCAAGTTTCTATCATATTCCTAGTCTTATTTTCATATCATTAGAGGTAGAACATAAAGGAGGATCTATGTTGAACGAAAAATATCAGGCACTACTGGATCAATATGATATTTCTGTCTCTCATACCCGACGGGGCCGAGGCTGTGTTTTGTGTTTTGGGGAAAATGATGTCTATGCTTTATCCCAGACTTCTCTATCAGAAGAACGTCTTGGTGCTGTTTCTGAATGGACTTTGGCGATGCATGACCATCATTTTTATAAAACCGACCAGTACATTTTAAACAAAGACGGATATTTTCTTACTTTTGACCGGTATTACGAAACATTTGCGCTTAGAAAAACTTATTTGGGTACGGAATGTGATATTCATGCTTTAAAAGATATCAGATCTTCTGCGGAAAATCTCGCAAGCTTTCATAATCATTGTCTTGCTATTTCTTTTTCATCTGAAAATCTTAGAAAATATACATCCATTTCCACATATTATGAGCAAAAATATTTGGAATTAAAAAGTATTGCACGTTACATACGCAAACGCAAAAAGAAAGGGATTTTTGAATATTTATTTTTGGAACAGACGAAAGCCTTCTGGGAACAGATGGAGCGTTCCATCCAAATCTTAAATGAAACCACACCTTCTCGCCGTGGATGGTGTCATGGGGCTTATAACCACCATAATATCATCATGACATCCACTGCCCCTGCTACGATCCATTTTGAACATTTTTACCATGGATATCCGATTCTGGATGTTTATTATTTCCTAAAGAAGGCACTTGAGAAAAATAATTATAATTTTGCCTTTTGTGAAACCTTTTTATCAAACTATGACCGCTTTATGCCTTTGTCAAAAGATGATCTTTTATGCCTGTATGGATTGTTTTTATTTCCGGAAAAATTCTGGAAGATCTCGAATCAGTATATGGCACACAAAAAACATTGGATTTCTCCACGATATATCGAGAAATTAGAGGAGTTTATTCACAATAAAGAAGCTCGCTCGATTTTCCTCGAAAAATATGTACAAATTTATAATGTTTTTTCATGAGTTTTAAGGTATAATTAAACAAAAGGCATTTTTATAACTTAAAGGAGGAGTAATTTATGAACTACAAAGAAACTTATCAGGAATGGCTTTCTAATCCTTATTTTGATGAAGATACAAAAAAAGAATTAACAGCCATCGAGAACGATGAAAATGAAATCAAAGAACGTTTTTACGCAGATCTTGCATTTGGTACTGCTGGACTTCGTGGAATCATCGGTGCTGGTATCAACCGTATGAATATTTATGTTGTAAGAAAGGCTACTCAAGGATTAGCTGATTATATCTTAGAACAGGGAACAGATAAGAAACGTGTTGCTATCGCATTTGATTCAAGACATATGTCTCCTGAATTCGCTGATGAAGCAGCCCGCACTCTTGCTGCTAACGGAATCAAAGCATTTATCTTTGAATCCTTACGTCCAACACCAGAATTATCATTTGCCGTAAGACATTTAGACTGTATCGCTGGTATCAACGTAACAGCCAGCCATAACCCACCTCAGTACAATGGATACAAAGTATACTGGGAAGATGGTGCTCAGTTTACAGATCCTCATGCTTCAGGTGTTACAGCGAAAGTTAATGCGATCACTGACATTTCAACTTGCAAGACAATGTCTAAAGAAGATGCCGTAACTGCAGGTTTATATGAAGTGATCGGTAAAGAAGTTGATGACGCTTATATCGCAGAAGTTGAAAAACAGGTGATCAACCAGGCTTCCATCGATGAGATGGCTTCCAAATTAAAGATCGTTTATACTCCTCTCCATGGAACAGGTAATCTTCCAGTACGTCGCGTACTTGACGATCTTGGATTTAAGAATGTATATGTTGTTCCTGAACAGGAACTTCCAGATGGTGACTTCCCAACAGTCAGCTATCCAAACCCAGAAGCAAAAGAAGCATTTGCATTAGGTCTTGCTCTTGCCAAAGAAAAAGATGCTGATCTTGTTCTTGCTACTGACCCTGATGCTGACCGTTTAGGTGTATATGTAAAAGATGCTAAGAGCGGAGAATATATTCCTTTAACAGGTAATATGTCTGGTTCTTTATTATGCGAATATGTATTAAGCCAGAAGAAAGAAAAAGCTGGATCTCTTCCAGCAGATGGTGCTGTTGTTAAATCTATCGTTACAACAAACCTTGTCGATGAGATCGCGAAGGCTTACAATGTGAAGCTGATCGAAGTATTAACTGGATTCAAATGGATCGGTAAAGAAATCCTTGGATTTGAGCAGTCTGGAAAAGGTACATATCTGTTCGGATTAGAAGAAAGCTACGGATGCCTGATCGGTACATATGCAAGAGATAAAGATGCTGTTTCTGCTACGGTTGCTCTTTGTGAAGCTGCTGCTTACTATGCAACAAAAGGTAAGACATTATGGGATGTTATGATCGACATGTATGAGAAATACGGATACTGCGTAGACAGCATCACAGCAATGGACTTCCCAGGATTAGAAGGTATGAATAAGATGAAAGCTATGCTTGCTAATTTACGTGAGAACCCATTAAAAGATATCGCTGGTTATAAAGTTCTTAAGATCCGTGATTACAGCAAAGATACTGTTCTTGATGTAGAAAGCGGTAAAGTAGAACCTACAGGACTTCCTTCTTCAGATGTTCTTTATTATGAACTTGAAAGTGGAGCTTGGGTTTGCGTTCGTCCTTCTGGTACAGAACCTAAAATCAAATTCTACTATGGTGTGAAAGCTTCTAGTATGGATGAAGCTCAGGTTGAAAGTGCTAAATTTGCTGAGTGGGCTAAGGCTCAAGCATAGTTTATTTGGCCAACTGTAGGCTTTGAGTATATGATAAAAAATAAATAAACGACAGGAAACGTGGCAAAATTCCAATGCTTCTTTTCCTGTCGTTTATTTATTTTTTATCATATACCAGAAGTCTATAGTGTGGACAATTACAATATTGAAAAATCTAAGTAGTTATGTCTATGACAGCCTACCTACAATTTCTCTGTAATATCTTTCAATGATTCCAAAATAATATCTGGTTTTACATCACTTGCTTCCACATCTTCCAAAGTACTTTCCCCACTTAATACCAGAATTGATGTAACATCACTTCCATCTGCGACTGCTATGTCTGTATAGAGTCTATCTCCAACGATCGCTATCTCTTCTGGTTTGTAACCAGTTTCTTTGATGATGTAGTCTAGTGTATGTTTAGATGGTTTTCCAAAGAATTCCGGGAATCTTCCTGTAGAAGCTTCTACTAATTTGGCCATGGAACCGCAGTCTGGAATAAATGTACCACCTTCCATTGGACAATTCCAATCTGGGTTGATTCCGTAGTATGTACAGCCATTTCTTATATAGTGGCATGCTTTGGATATTTTTTCGTAAGTTAGTGTTGTGTCAAATCCTAAGATCACAATATCTGGATTTTCATCTACCAACGGCATATTAAATGTCTTAAATTCATTGATCAGCGACGGAGTTCCTACAACATAAATAGTTTCCCCTGGATGTTTTTCTTTCAGATACTTGATCATAACATGACTTGAGATCATCATCTGTTTTGGCTCAATGTGAATGCCCATGTTACCAAGTTTATCAATATATGCCTGCTGACTCTTTGATGAGTTATTTGTAAAGAAATAATATTCTCTTCCTGTTTCTTCTACTTTATTTAAGAAATCTTTTGTAAAATCAAATAATTCATTTCCCAAATAAATTGTTCCGTCCATATCTAAAATAAAACATTTAATTTCCTTTATTTTATCAACCGTCATTCTTTATCTCCTTATATTTTCAGGTATAGAAAAAGGCTTTTGCTGTAGTGAACAAAAACCTTTTTTCTAAAGCATTATTACATTTATAGTAAAGTAGAATAATTCTACTTATACCCCTTGCCCATAATATGCATTTTCTCCATGTTTTCTGAAAAAGTGCTTGTCCTGCAGATATTGTGGTGCTTGTGAAACCTCTGGTTTCAAATGTTCTGTACGATATGCCATTTTGGCTACTTCTTCAAGAACTACCGCGTTATGTACAGCTTCTGCTGCATCTTTTCCCCATGTAAATGGTCCATGATTCGTGCATAAAACTCCTGGTACATAGATTGGATTTTTCTCTTTAAAGGTTTCAATGATTACCAATCCTGTATTCTTTTCATAATCACCTTCAACTTCTTCGGCTGTCAGTGATCTTGCACATGGAATCTCTCCATAGAAATAATCAGCATGTGTTGTTCCATATGCAGGAATGCTTCTTCCTGCCTGTGCCCATGAAGTTGCCCATGGAGAATGTGTGTGAACGATTCCGCCAAGGTCTTCATATGCTTTGTATAACTCAAGATGAGTTGGAGTATCAGAAGATGGATTTAAATCTCCTTCGACTTTCTCTCCGTCAAGGTTCATGACAACCATATCAGATGGTTTTAATGTCTCATATGGAACTCCGCTTGGTTTGATCACGAATAAACCTTTCTCTCTGTCAATCCCACTGACATTCCCCCAAGTATATGTGATCAATCCTTTTGCTGGTAATTCCATGTTCGCTTCATAAACCTGCTGTTTTAATTCTTCTAGCATGAAATGACCTCCTCATAGAAATCATAGAATTTTAATAAACGCATAAATGTGATTCTTGCACGTACATATGGAGATAATTCTGCTGTTTTAGCCTGATAACTTTCATCAAATCCAAGATCTTCTAATGATTTCACTCCTTCTACTTTGTTGATCATCGCGATCAATTCTTCTGATGTTGGAATCTCGTTGATGATCGCTGCAATTTCTTCTTTATGTTCGATCAATTTCTTAGGATCAACCTGTTCTAACAGATTTGGTGTATTCTCTTCCATGATGATATCAAACATTCCTGGTTTGTTGAATTTCTCACGGATCAGATCTTCTTCAATTGGCATTGCATCTTTTACTTTGAAATCTTCAGCAAGCATCTTTTCGGCTGCTTTGTGATAGATCTTAGAAGATAATACCAGACCAACTCCTACTTTCTCTCCATGGTAGAAATCGATGTAATCATTTAACACTTCCATTTCCCATAAATGAGACATATGATGCTCTGCACCAGATGCTGGTCTTGAGTTTCCTGTCATCTGCATAGCAAGTCCTGATAATAATAATCCGTACATCAGATCTTCATATGCTTTTGTATCACCAGTTTTCAATCCATCTAAACTTGAGATCAGACTGTCTAATGCCTGGTATTCCATATCACAGATTTCTTTACAAATGTATTCACCCGTTAATAAATGTGTGATCTTCCAGTCTGCTAATGCTGTATATTTTCCAAGAAGATCCGATACACCAGATGCTGTTAAGCGTAATGGTGCTTTTTTGAAAATATCAGTATCTGCAATTACTACGACTGGAGATACCGCTGTAAAACTTTTCTTAAATCCATGCCATGTCATCGCTGCGACTGTAGATACAAATCCATCAACGCTGGCTGCTGTTGGTACTGAGAAAAATGGAATCTTCATTTCATATGCATGAAATCTTGTGATATCATGAACAGTTCCTGATCCTACAGCGATCATCATGTCTACATCACCGATCTCGTCTAATCCTTTTTTCGCTGCTTCTACACCATGTTCATTGGCATGAAGATTATCAGGATTCAATACGATCTTTTTAAGTCCTGGAACCAGTGCTTCTACCTGTTTACCAGCAGCTTCATAAGTATTCTCATCACAGATCATAACTAATGATTTCTTATCAGCATATGCTGGTCTTTTTAAGATTTCTGGCAACTGATTGATTGCACCGCTGTCGATGATGATATCATCGACAACGATCTCGTGTTTTCTTCCGCAACTACATGGTTTTAAAAACTGATTTACATCTATTTTCATAATCTATTACGCTCCTTCTGCCTCATTTGCTGCATCGTTTTTGTCTGCCTGACGATCAAGATATGCTACGATCTGTGCATTCTTTGTCTTAAAGATGAAGAATGCTACTGCGTATACTGCAACTGCGATTCCAATAAATAATGGGTTTCCTGATAAGAATGCAAGGAATACGAAACCAAGCATTGGTTTACCAAGGATGTTGAAACTTGTGATCATTGCTGCTCCAGCTGGAATTGCGAATCCTGCACCTCTGGCAACGTCTGTGAATAATGGTGCTGTGTATGTACACATTAATAATCCTAAGCTGAACCAGATAACACCGGCTACTAAGATCTTAGACATATTTCCTTTGTATACTGCTACAAGTCCCTGTACCATGTATGGGATAGCTAAAAGGTCAACAACTGGAAGTACCTGGTTACCAGGAAGTACTGTTGCGATAACTACCATGATTGGGATTAATAATAATCCACTTGTTAATGTTGCTGGTTCACCATATCCTACAGCATCGTTTACTGCGATGTACCATTCTCTGTCTCCAGAATTCTTCATGAATACTCTGGCTGCTTCTGTGATAGGTGCGAATGCCTGAGCAAACATACTAGCGATTTTAGGGAAGATAGCCATGATTGCTGCTGTAGCGATGGCTGCTGTAAATACGCTTCCCCATCCTGCCATAGATGTTAATTTTCCTACGTTTCCAAGGATACCGATGATTCCACCAAGGATGAATCCTAATGTCATTGGTTCACCGATGAATCCTAATTTCTTTTCGATTGATTTAGGGTTTAATTTAACTTTGTTTAATCCGAGTAAGTTTAAAATTGGGTCGATTGCGATAGCAAAGATTGCTGGCTCTACGTTATGCATAGCGATGATTGTACAGTTTGGATAGTTATAGTATTTAGACCAACGTTTTGCTACAAGTTCTGAGATTAGTAAACTGTATAGGTTTAACAAAATCATACATGCGATACCTAATACAAAATTATGTGTCTTAAAGATTACCATGGCACCCCATACGATGTATGAGTAGTTGTTCCATAAGTCAGATGGCTGGAAAATGTTTGTCCATTTTACGAGGAACAAGATCGTCTGCAATGCGATACCAAGTCCTAAGTAGATCATACCAGCACTTGTTGCAAATGCTACGACAGATGTTGCCTGCCAACCTACATCAAATGTGTTTAATTCAACACCTGTTACATTTGACATTACTTTTGACATGTTTTGTACCAATGGTGTGATGATTGGTGTATATGCCCCGATGATCAGTGAAAAACCTTCCAGAGATACACCTGCATACAAAGCAGATAAGAATGCTTTTGCTGGTTTTACTCTAAAGATCAATGCAATGATAAAGATGATAAATGGAACGACGATTGCTGATCCAAAGTTATCAATGATCGCTTTCAAAAATTCTAATACTACCATAAGTTCCTCCCTTTGTTCCAACAGAACACACTAATATAATTCTCTTTTTTAATACACTCTAAAACTTATTTTCCCACAGATTTTAATGCTGCTATAACCTCTTCAAAAAACTGATCTTCCCCCATTCCTGTAATACATGCAAAAGCATTGACTGTTGGGATCGTATAATCACCATCTGGAAGTGGGCTTGTATGTGTTAAAATATCAAATCTTCCAGAAGTTGCTAAATTTAAAGCTTCTGTTGGACGAGCCTCTGTTGTAGTAACACTGTATCCTCTTTCTCCAAGTTTTTCTTTCAGTTTTGCAGCTACCATAGATGATGTTACTGTTCCTGATCCACATACTGATAAAATATTTACTGCTGACATAATAAGTCTCCTTTCTTTTCAAGATCCTGTCCTGAAATATAAACATTGATTATTTTACTAAAAATTTATAAGTTACTTTCTTTTTCTTTGATGATCTCTATGATCTCTTTTTTATTTCTAGTTTCCATAATCCTTGCTAAAACCGCCTGGTCTTGAAGCACCGCAAGGATTCTTTGTAAAAAAACTAAATGTTCTTTGGGATCTTCCACTGCAAGCATGAAAACCAATTTAGCTTCTACTGGCTCATCCGTCGTTCCCATCTGAAAGAAATGTACTGGTTTTTTTAAAACTCCGATCGCAACCCCGCCTTTGATCACATGCTGTTTGTCCGTGTGAGGAATTGCTATTCCTATCGTCCCCATATTAATTCCTGTCGGAAAATCTTTTTCTCTTTCTTTTAAAGCATCAACATAAGTGTCTCTGCAATATCCTTCTGCTATAAATAAACCTCCAAGTTTTTCAAAAACTTCTTCAGAATTTTCTGCCTCAAGATCCGGCACTATCAAGTTTTCATTCAAGTCTTCCCAAATCATTGTATCTACCTCATTTCATACTCAAATTGTTCTATAATTTTGTAAATTTCTTCTCCCGTCTTGCATTCTTTGATTTGCTTACGAAAAGACTGGTTATAAAAAAGATTTACTAATTGAAACATCGCTTTTAAGTGGGTTTCTTTGTTGATTGCACTCAGACAACATACCCATTCGATTGGATCCATCTCTTTTTTCCCAAAAGGAACTGGTGTCTTAAGTCTTATAAGACTCATTCCAACCTTGCTGGCTCCTGCATTTAATGCTTCATGCGGAAGTGCAAATCCTGGTGCAACAACAATATATGGACCATTTTCCATCACATTTTTGATCATGGCTTTAATATAGTTTTCATTGATAGCACCATTCTTTAGAAGATATTTTGCTGAAGCTTCGATTGCCCCTTTCCAGTCGCTACACTCAACCCCTATTTGAATTGCCTGTGCTGGAAGAAGATCTGACAATGTGGTCTCTTCTTTTTTCTGGAAAAATGATTCAATCACCGATTTTATCTTTCCAATTGCAATCTCTTCTTCATCCTCTTCCAAAATGTCTTTGATCGTTTCCAAAGATTTTAATGAATCTTGGTTTTCTTCGGAAATAGTTTCTTTTTCTGACACTTTAGGATGAATCTTTGACAATTTTTCACCAACTCTGATACAATCTTCATCCGTCAGCAAAGGATCAACCTGTATGTATTCAATTCCTTTTCCTTCCAACGAAATCGTTGAAATTACTGCATCAACATCATCCATATTCATGTTTTCAATGTCATGTGCTGGAATAATATCTATGACATCTAAATGAAAGAACTTTTCCAATCTTGCAAGAAGTAATTGTGATGTCCCAATCCCTCCGTTACAAACTAAAACGACGGAATATCTTACGGTTTCATTTTTATTACGTTCAATTGCTGCACAAATATGAACCACAATGTAAGCAATTTCTTCTTCCGATAATTTTCTTCCAACATATTCTTCAAATACATATACATTTCTTTCGGTTGCCTGCTTGACTTCTGGATATCTTTGAAGTATCTCATCAACAACTGAATTGATCGCAAATCTGTCTCCCAATGTTGAAAATGTTGACTCTAAGTGATTGATCAAATTTTCGTAAAAGATGTAATCTCCTTGAAGATTTCTATGAATATCTTTTGAAATTTTTTCAATGAAATTTCTTGTGATCACCTGCATCTTAACGATTTCTTTATTACTCGTTGTCTTCTTTATGTATTTCATTCGATTTAAGACACTTGCCACATAATAAATTTCTGTATCTGGTATCTCTTTTACAATAAATTGTTGAATCTGATCAATCATACCTTTTGCCATATCCCACTTGCTGTTTTTATCGTCCCCATATTCCACATAATGTGCTTTTCTTAGACGATAAAGAGACAATTGAAAATAATTTCTTAATTGGACAAATGACTGGTCTGTTAAAAATCTTCCATAAATATGTTCTGCTTCATTAATGATCTTTTCGATCATCGAGATATCTTCTAAATCTATTTTTAGATTTTTAGAAAGACACTGTGTCAAATGTTGAAAAATCGGCTCTGCCTTAAAGATACTGTTTTCAGATTGGATCATATCAATCAATAAATTTCTTTTGTCAATTTCCCTGCCTTCAAGAAGCAGTCCCTTATTTGAATGAGAAAGCACGTACAGATGTCTCTCTCGAAAGAAACTCTTAATATGTTCCAGATCTTGAATGATTGTTGATCTGCTGACAAATAACTGATCTGCAATCTCCGATAATGTGATGTAATCATCTGAACAGATCATCATAACTGCTGAAAAACAAACTCTTTCCTCTCTGGAAAGTTTAAAAGAATAAAAACCTTCTTCTGAAAGTGATTCTCTTGCTTTTGTAATGTCTGCCTGTGTATTGATCACACCTTGTTTTCCAAGATTCAATGGCTGTAAATGATTTTCTTTCAGATAATCATTAATCTGTTCAATATCATATCGAATCGTTCGGCTTGAAACTTTAAACATCTCTGCCAGATCCTGAATTGATATTGTCTGACTATATTCTGTTTTTGTAATTAGCTGAGATAATATTTCTCGAGATCTCTTATTCATATGTTCACCTCATCTGTAACTAAAGTATAGCATCGCACTTTTTCAAAAAACAGTTTCAAGTGTTTCAAAAAAAATGCAAAAAAATAGTCTGCTGACAATTTTCTTCACTTTTTTATGAAAAAAATTGTCAATACAGCTATTTTTTATACTGAACAATAGTTATTTTTTATTCTATTATTTGATTTAGCATATATAAAACCATCTCTGGTGCTTTTATATAAGACTCTACCGTAGCTCCTCCCTGATGGTTTGTCACTGTAATATTATCTAAATTTAATAATGGCTCATCTTTTTTAACTGGCTCTGTTGGAAATACATCGATAGCTGCTCCCATAATTTTATGTTCTGAAAGTGCTTCATAGAGTGCTTCCATATCAACTGCAACTGCTCTGGATGTATTGATCAAATATGCCGTCTCCTTCATCTGATGAAATTCTTCTTTTCCTATGATCGGCGGATCACCTGCATTAATCCTTGCATGGATAGTAATCAAATCAGAGCGTTTGATTAATTCTTCCTTTGATACTGGTTCACATCCCGCTTTACGGATCTTATCTGCATCTGCAAATGGATCATTCACAAGAATTGTTGGTTGAAATCCTTTTAATCGTTCAATCACAAGTCTTCCAATCGTTCCAAATCCTATGACTCCAATTGTCTGACTTCGCACTTCTGTTAAAGTCTCAGAATTTAAATATTTTTCTCTCCATTCACCCTTTTTTAACGCTGTACATGCTCTTGAAATATTTCGAAGTTCATTTAAGATCAAGCCTATCGTATATTCTGCTACTGCATAGGCATTATGTGCCGGACAGTTAATGACTTTGATTCCTTTTTTATTTGCTGCATCCATGTCAATATTTTCAACGCCGCCTCTGCAGGATAAAATATATTTTAGATTCTTTGCATGCTCAATTACATCTTTATTGACTGGACATTGATGTACAAAAATAATTTCTGCTTCTTTCATAAGATTGGTAATTTCTGCTCCTGGATCATATGCACCAGGTCCTTCCGTCTCTATTTTCCGAATCACTTCTCGAAACTCATCTTTATTCAAATCCTCTTTCCATGGTCTGCACGAAAATTCACTTATAAAAGAATTTTTCTCTAATTCTTCCTTAAAATATCGTGTCGGTATCATCATATCTCCAATTGCAACACATTTCATAACATAACACCCTTTCTAAAACTCTTTTTTGTTTTATATTAACATTTTTATGTTCGTTTTGTCTATTAAAATGTTTGTTTTAAACTTTTTGATTTTCCTTATTTCTTGAATTTTTCCTTTATCTCCCTTATAATAAAAGATAATAATAAAGTATAAAAAAGGAGTTATTTTGTTGAAGAAAGATATACGCCAAGAAAAAATATTAACTTATTTATCTCACTCCGGACGAGTTTCTATTTCTGAACTTTGCACGATGTTTGATATTGTACCTATGACTGCACGTAGAGATCTAAAAGAACTGGAAGATGCTCATAAACTGATTCGGACACACGGAGGTGCAACGCTTCCATCTTTTACGATCAATGATACAATACTTCCTTTTCACCAGCGTATGACTCAGAATGTAGAACAAAAAGAGAGAATTGCAAAAGCTGCATTGCCTTTTATCAAAAACAAGCATCACATTTTTCTTGCTTCAGGGACAACTGTTCATACTTTTGCCCGTATGTTAAAAAATTTTGAAAATCTTAATATCGTAACTGATGCTGTAAATATTGCTTATGAATTAAGTTCTTATCCAAACATTCATCTAATTTCTCTCGGTGGTGAGATCCGGCATAATTCATTGACTACAACCGGTCCGATTGCTGAAAATAATCTGGATTCTTTTCAGCTTGATTGTGCTTTTATTGGCATTAATGCCATTGATGAGGACGGAAATATATTTTTAGGAAGCATGGCTGAAGCATCGATCGTCCGCCAGCTTTGTCGAATTGTTCCAGAAATTTATTTTCTCGCAGATGAAACGAAACTTATGAAGAAAGATTTTATCTATATCTGCCGACTTGGAACAGGGCGTAATCTTATTACAAATCTTTCAATTCCTGATTCTTGTGTCAAAACATATGAAAGTCTTGGTGCCCGTGTGATTACAAATTAATGCCTAAAAAACAGGAGAAAGCTCTGCATTTGAGCTTTCTCCTGTTTTGTGATTCCTTTCGATGGAAGATCGAAATCAGCTACTATGAACAGAAAACGTTCTGGTCTTTTTGCGACTATATGGTACGGAGTCGCAAGGGAATAGAAATGCTGGTAAACCTGATCAATATCAGTTACTGTGCTATGAAGATCCTGCCTTATCAGGATAAATATTTTTCTAAATACCGTACAAAAAGTGTACAGGAGTTTCGTTTTGAATTAAGTCAGGAAATCCGTAAGCAGATATTTTTTGCCACTTTCGTGAAAAATATCGAAACACATATAAAATCAGAGACTATGATAAATTTTACAAACTACAATTCCTCGTCTTCTATCAAGTCCATAAACAACTTAATAACCGGGTTCGTATTATTTGGATTCGTTACGCACACATAGGAATCTGAATATTCTGATTCGAATGGAATACTGTGATAATAAGGATTATTCAGCAAGTAAGGATCATGTGGATTAGAGATCGTCACTCCGTTTTCTGACATTACCTTAAAGTACGCAATCTCTGATGAGCTTACTCCTACCTGATGTACACCATCCAAGCAAAAGATATCTTTCAAAATCCGGTCTACCTGATATCCGTTTGGTGATGTTAAATAGAAAGTCTCTCCGCACAGATCATTATATTCTAGACGATCTTTTCCTGCTAATCTGTGATCTTGGGATACTACGATCAAAGTTTCCTCTTTCTTTAATTTCCGCACCTGAAATCCTGCTTCTTCCCAGTGCGGAAGTTCCAGTCCGATCGCAATATCGATACTTCCATTTTCAAGTCCTCTGTGTTGGTCTGTTGTGGACATCTTATTGTAATTTAATTTCAATGCCGGCCAGCTTTCTCTTAATTCATCAATGATCTCAAAAAACATATATTCTGAGTAATATCCTGTCTGAAAAGCAATCGAAAGCGTTCCGCTCTTTCCTTCCGAAGCAATCTTCGCTGTCTCCATCGTATGATTAATCTGAGAAAGAGCCTCCTTCATCCCATCATAAAGGATCTTCCCCGGTTCCGTAAGCTTCAAAGGCTTACTATGGCGGTTAAACAAACGGTAACCCAATTCCGATTCCAACATCTGAATCTGTCTGCTAATCGTTGGCTGTGAAGTATAAAGACGTTGTGCAGCATATGTAATATTACCAATCTCAGCAACCGTGATAAAATACTTTAATTGTTGCAATGTCATACCCAAATTCTCCTTTGTACTCATCAATTTTTCACTCCTTACATTATATCATACAACTATCCATCAGCAATCACCCCTTACCTAAATCCTTTGAATAAAGTAAATTTAAATAACATAAATAGCAACTACTCAGGGACCATAGGAGCTCGCCTACACTTAGCAAGTAACAGGTTGATAGACCTGTCAAGAGCTTAGTACAGCTGCGTGCGAGTCGAACGAGAGTACGTCCCTGAGTAGTTGCTATTTATTTTATTTCCAACAATTTAATTCATTCAACAAACTATTTATTTAAGAAGTAATTGCTTTCTCCGTAGATCTTAGCAGCGTTGAATCCAATACCTAATTCTTTGTACATATATTCAACAGACTCTTTTAATCCCTGAAGTTCCATTTCACGTCCTTCTTCAATGCTGTGTCCAGATAATGGAAGTTCGATTTCTAAGTCGATTGTGTCAAGTCCTTCTGGAGCTTTTTCTCTTAAGATATCCATGATCGCGCGGCAGTCTACGTTACCCTGTCCGATTGCTGTTCCTAAAGAATGTGTTCCGTCTGGGTCAGCGAATACTCTGTTGTCACAGAAGTGTACGCAGTAGCAGTATGGAGCCATTCTGTCTACACAGTCAGCGATACCTTCCATTAACATTAAGGAGTTGATCGTATCACAGCAAGCTCCGATTAATGGATGGTTTAATTTTTCTACTAACCAGATTACTTCGTTTGCGAATAAGTCGCAGTGGTTTTCGATCGCGATCTTTAAGTTGTATTTTTCGATCAGTGAAATGTTCGCTGCAAAATCATCATAGATTGCGATCAGCTGTTTCATTACTTCTGGTGATAAGCAAGAGTGAGAAGATTTTTCTGGGTGTTCTACGTCTGTGCTGTATTTCACCAGTTTACATCCTAATTTGTGAGCAATGTGTAATGATTCTTCTAATCCACAGTTTACACGAGGATCAGATGGTGCGTTGAAGGAAATGTTTAATTCAAGTTCGATTCCTGCATCTTCAGCGATCTTTCTGCATTCTGCAAGATGTTCATCAGATGTATCGTTCTGGATATCTACTAATGTGATGTGAAGAACGTCAAGACCTACTTCAACAGCGATGTCTACTAAATCTTTGAATGTAGCAACCTGTTCGAATGCATGGTGCTCACCATATTCCTGGAATCCCCAGCTTTCTCCGAATCCTGATAAATGTAATGTGTAGCTGTGCATTCCTAATTTGAATTTTCTGTCGTGATTTGTAATCATGATTTTTCTCCTTTTATATCATTTTATGATTTATACGTTTTTAAATAAATTTATATATAGAGGCTAATATGTTTGTCTGGAATTATTTCTGATTTCCAAGTTCTCTGCAGTGTTCTACAGATACTTTTACGAATTCATGGTACATTGCGTCAAATCCCATAGATTCGATCTTTTCAAGAGCTGTAACTGTAGCTCCTCCTGGAAGTCTTAATGCCTTTTCAAGATCTTCAAGACTTGTGTCTGAAGAAAGGATCATTTCTGCACTACCTTTCATTGTTTCAGCAAATAAGCGTACTGCTGTTTCTGGATCTAATCCTAATTCTTTTGCTTCTTTTACCATTAAGTTAGCAATGTGGTAGAAGAATCCTGGTGCAGATCCGTTGAATGGAAGGATTTCAGCCATCATTCCGTCTGGAATTTCTTCAACTAATCCACAAGATCTTAAGATTGCACATACTTTATCAACATCTTCGTCTGTACAAGCTTCAGAACGAGATACAGCAAATGCTCCTTCTCCAACCTGAGAGCTCATGTTTGGCATACAGATAACGACTTTGCAGTCTTTTCCAAGATGTTCCTGATACCATGGCTGTTCAACACCTGTTACAACTGTTAACATAACCTGGTCTGGTCTGTAATTTTGGGCAAGTTCATCAATGATGAATCCTACAACTTTTGGTGTTACTCCAAGAACTAACATTTCAGAATTGTCAATTAATTCTTTCATGCTGTCAAATGTTTTGTAACCTCTTGCAGCATAGTCTTTACGAACTTCTTCGTTGATGTCGTAGATACCGATTTCTGCTGGATTGTAATCCTCGTTCATCTCTGCACCTCTGTGCATACTACGAATAATGTTTCCTGCTGCAATAAATCCATAACGTAACATAATAAAATTTTCCTCCTATAAATACTTTATATATTAAATGATAGTTTTAACGTATTTTTCTGTGATGTCTTTGCACCACTGCATATGTTCTTCACTTGGAACTTCTATTTCTGCTAATGGGTATTCCATTCCGAGTTTTCGATAAGTGTCTGTTCCCAAACGATGATATGGCAGTAACTGTAAATGATCGACTCCCTTAAGATCTCCTAAAAACTGTGCTAGTGCAGTCAGATCTTCTTTGGAATCATTTACTCCAGGAATCAATGGCCTTCTTATGATCATTTTCATATTCGGTCTTCTTTCTTTCCCTGCTTTTTCGATATTACTCAGAATAAGAGCATTATCTACTCCGGTATAATATTTATGTCTTTCCGGGTCCATCAATTTCATATCGACAAATGCGGTATCTAAACATCCAAGGATCGGTTCGATCTTGTCCCAGTCTGCATTGAAGGAAGATTCGATCGCCGTATTGATTCCTTCATAACAGGAACGACGAAGGATATGATATGCAAATTCTGGCTGGGCTAAGATCTCTCCCCCTGATAATGTCACACCACCGCCTGAGTGGAAGTAGAAAAGACTGTCTTTTCTGACTTCCACCATCACGTCTTCTACTGTCATGATCTGACCGTATGTGATCGTGCCATCAAGCGTTGTCTGTATTTTCTTTTGATAACTCTCCGGAGTTGAACACCATTTGCAGCGTAATGGGCATCCTTTTAAGAATACAACCGTTCGAAGTCCATCTCCATCAAAAATGGAACTTTTCTCGATTCTTAAAACAGTTCCTTCGATGTCCATCCCTTCATAAGTCTGATACATCATAGTGTTTTAACCTGTTATCCTATCCCCAGTTTTCGATTTCTGTACGCTGGATGATGTCATCCTGGATATCTTTTCCTAATTCTACGAAGAATGCTGTGTATCCAGCTACACGTACAAGTAAGTCTTTATAGTTTTCTGGATGTTTCTGAGCATCGATCAGTACTTCTGGATCAATGATGTTGTACTGTGTATGGTAAACATCTAATGTACACTGTGTTTTTAACAGAGTCATCATGTTATTTAATCCGCGTTCTCCTTCTAACAGTTTTGGATCGATCTTTAAGTTCATCTGTGTTCCCTGTGTGAAACGAGAATGAGGAAGATTACTGATAGATTTTAATAATGCTGTTGCTCCATTTACGTCTGTTCCACCTGTTGCTCCGATTCCGTCTGCAAGTGGTGTCCAAGCTTTACGTCCGGAAGGAAGGGCTCCTACGCTCTGTCCGATTGGAACGTTTCCTGATACTGGAAGCATACCAGCTGTTAATTTACCGAATGCTGAATCATAGCTTTCGATCTGGTCTACTAAGTAGTTGTAGATCTCACCTGCACAGAAGTCTGCCTTAGGATCGTCATTTCCATATTTAGGAGCTTCCATACACATTTTATAAACTTCATCATATCCTTCGAAGTTTGCATCTAATGCTTTGCAAAGTTCGTCCATTGTTAATTTCTTCTCATCGTAGATCAGGTATTTGATATCTGCACAAGAGTTGATGATATCTGCCTGTCCGATGATGTTGATTCCGTTACCTACGTTGAATTCTGCTCCACCGTTTGCATAATCTTTTCCTGTTTCCATACAGTTTGGATATGTTAAAGATAATGCTGGTACTGGACGGTAGTTTTCACTTAAGTAATCAAGATAAGAGTTCATTGTTGCCATTGTATGTACAAAGTAGTCGATCTGTTTTTTGATCGCTCCCATGAATTCATCATATGTCTTGAAGTCACGAGGATCACCAGTCTGGATAGATACCTGTTCTCCAGTCAGACGGCTCTTACCATTGTTCATAACCATGTCTACGACACCACCCATGCTGACTTCTCCGATGTCAGTATAAGACTTTAAGCGTCCTTCAAGGTTTGTCTCAACACATCCACATGGAGTCCAATCCCATGCCTGAGAAAGAGGTACACCTTTGTTAAGCAGCATCTTGATACCTGCATCATCATGGTATACAGCTGGCATTGTACGTCCCATACGGATACATTCAGCAGCTTTTCTTAAGAATGAATCTGGGTTCTTGGAAATGCTGTAACGTACTGTCATGTTAGGCTCTTTTAATGCTGTATCTTCTGTCGCCTGGATTGTCATGTAAGAAAGATCGTTAACTGCATCATTTCCGTATTTGTCGATACCACCGGCACATACCTGAACTGTCATGTTATATCCAGCTGAGAATGCTGCACTCTCTCCGTCCTGGAATAATCCCATTTCTGCGATCTTGATCCAGAAGCAGTCAAGTAATTCCTGAGCATCTTCCTGAGTCATGATTCCTTCTTCGATATCTTTCTTGTAGTATTCGATCAGGTACTGATCCATACGTCCTAAGTTGTAAGAAGAAGCGTTCTGTTCCATGAAGATACAGAATTCATATGTTAACATACTCTGTAATGCTTCGTAGAAGTTACGAGGTGGGTTCTCTGGAACGTGACGGTTAACTTCAGCGATCTTTAATAATTCTGCTTTACGAATTTCATCTGTTTCTTTTGCTGCCATTTCTTCAGCTAAGTCTGCATGACGGTTTGCAAGAGCAACGATTCCGTCTGCTGTAATGATCAGAGATTTATAGAAAATCATCTGTTTTAATGTATCTTCTCCTGCTGCATCATCTAATGCTGCAAGTTTTTCCTGGGCTTCTTCTTTGATACCTTTGATACCTTTTGCAAGAAGAGTTCTCCAACCTGGTGTGTTTTCTCCGTATCCACGAACGAATTTCTTGTCTACATATAACATTCCACCATCACGCATTGTTCTTACGTCTTCTGGCATCATAGCGTTCCAACGGTCAAGGACACATTTTCCTCTCCAGTATGGAGCTACTTCTTCCATGAATAATTTTTTATTTTCATCTGATAAATAGAATGGATCGTATTTACGTGTGCTGATCGTATCTAACTCTTTTTCGATAACAGAACAAGCTGAATCTGGGTTTAAGATACCTGCACGAGGTTTGAATGCTACACCACCAACTAATAACTCGTTGTCCTGAATGAAGATTGGTTTGTTTTCATAAACTTTCTTCATACCTGTAGCTTTCTGAATCTGCCAAGGCTGTCCTTCTGTTTCTTTAAATCCCTGTGTTACATAATATGCATCCAGGATATCCATTTCAACGCGGTGAGACATATAATTTTCTCTTAACGCATTGATTCTCTTCATATAATCTCTTGCCATGAATTTTTCCTCCTAAAAGATTACTAAGGGTTTATTATAATTTTTGTTAAATGCTTCTTTATCTAAAATTAATTATGTAAACTAATTTGCTGCTGCTTCTTTCTCTGCTACTTTCTTTAAGTAAGATGCAGATGTTTCTGGTGCGAATAACTGGCACACAACTCCACCTAATACAAGGACTGCTGCACATACAATCAGTGTTCCTGTTCCTCCGATGCTGTCCATTAAGATTGGTAATAAGAATGTTCCAAGTGCTGCACCGATTCGGCTGAATGCTACGACGATACCAACACCAGTTCCTCTTACACGGTCATCGAATAATTCTGGTGGATAAGGCCACTCCATAACGACTGCGATTGACATGATCAATGCGAATGCTGCGAATGCGATAACTGTGATGACGATGGAAATGTTCTGTCCAATGATCATAATTACCAGTGCGATCGCTGCTCCAAAGAATGTTGATGTTAAGAAGCTTCTTCTTGACATTCTTGCACATAACCATGTTCCTGCAAATGCTCCTGCCATACAGAAGACATCATAGATAATACTTGATGTATTTGCATCTCCCATGTTTAACTGTCCAATTAAGATTGGAAGGAAGATACCAACTCCGAAGTAAGGGAATACCTGACATGCATAGAACATTCCACCTACTAAAGTGTTTCTTCTATATTTAGGGCTGAACAGTTCTGTAACAGATACTTTTTCTTCTTCTTTTTTCTCTTCTGCAACAACTTTATATTCAGGTCCTAATTTTTCTGCTACTAATTTATTTGCTTCTTCAACTCTTCCTACAGATGCCATCCAGCTTGGTGATTCTGCGATTCCTAAAGTGATTCTTGCGATTGCTGCAATCGCTCCTGGAATTGCGGAACTTGCGAAGATGATATGATAATCTGTATGTAAGTTACTCATAACCAATCCTACGAAGAATGATAAAACATAACCAAATGTCCAGTAAATGATGAATTTACTTAAGTAAGATGGTGCTGTTTCTGGATCAAACCACTCAGAAACGATCGTGCTTCCTACTGTATAATCAATTGCGATACAAAGTCCGATCAGAATTCTTAATGCCATGATCACTGCTACGCTTGATGTAAAGAACTGTGCGATTGAGAATACTGTAAAGAATGCCATATCAAGCAATACTAATTTACTTCTTCCAATCTTATCTGCAAGGTTTCCTACTACTAAACTTCCGGCAAGACCGATCAGAGTTCCTGCTCCAAGAAGTCCTACCCAAAATGTACTCAGTCCCAGATCAGCTTTTCCTTCTGTTACCGCTGTTCCTGCAATTCCAAGTGCGAAACCACATGCGATCTGCCCTAAAACAGCACAAAGGAATAACATTTTATGAAACTTAGAATACGGAGCTGCTTTGTAATTCATTTTCTTTTTCTCCCTTTTTTGTAAATATTTTTCGTTAAAAATGTAACATTCAAGGCCAAAAAAATATATCACGATCTTTAAAAGCAAATTTGTTCCAAGGATTTTTTATTTTCTGTCATTCCCTGAAACCCTTGATTTTCCTTTGTATATCAGCTATCGTTTTTCCTTTTCTCTAACCTTGTTAATATTATAACAGCATTGTATTTATATGTGAAATATCGGTACTGTATGTTACTATTTAGAATATGAATAGTACATGATCGTACAGAGGCAAGCATTGATTCGACTTGCCTCGTCAGCTATGAAAATCTTAAAAATAAAATGAGGGAGTCATCCAATAATTCATTCATATCAGATGACTCCCTCATTTGGTTATTTATTATGTTACACTGTAAGTGTCAATCAATATTTAATCTACATGTTCATTATCTTCTTTTTTACCAGATTTAAAGAACGCAACTGCACACAGGATCATAACAACACTCTGCAATAATCCATTTAAGTTGATCATACCTTTGATCGCAGTCGTTCCTCCACTGATCACAAGAGTACATGCAACCGCTGCCAGAATGATACCAACTAAAACTTTCTGTTTCTTAGGTGGTTCATCATCTGCAGATAATCCGTCAACAGATAATGTTGATGCTACGGATGCCATTGGGTCTGCAAGTGTACAAAAACTTAAAGTGATCGTACACAGGAATAAGACCGTGATGATCTTGCTGCCCGGCAGACTCCCAAGGATCTGGAATACCGTCGCCTGCATACCAGATGTCTGAACTGCATTCCATACGTCTAAAGTTCCAGATGTCTGTAAAAAGATTGTCTGTCCACCAAAGATTCCAATCCAGATGATACAGAAAACGGATGGTACTAATACCTGTACTAACATAAATGTACGAATAGTTCTTCCTTTACCCATACGTGCAAGGAACATTCCGATAATTGGCGCATACATAATAAATGAGTTCCAGTACATAACACTCCATTCAGAGAACCAAGTATCTTTTGGTGCCATAGCATTCATAAGCATGGTCTGAGTTCCCCAATGGTCAATGATAAATCCGATTGCCTCGGATGTAATTTTTCCGATAAATGGTGTATTTCCAAAGATGAAAACGAAGATTAGTAAGAAGATAAAGAAATACATACAAATGCTTGAAATAATTTTTAATCCTTTTCCAATTCCTGAAACACAGGATAAAATAAATATCGTTGATACAAATGCTGCGATCAAGATCCATACAATTGGTGACTGTGCAATTCCAAAGACCGTCTCAAGTCCAGCCCCGATCTGCATCAGTCCAACTCCCATAGAATTTGCTGTCGCTCCCATCAGACAGAAGATTACAAGACATGTCACAAGTGTATTTAACCATGGAATCTTTTTATTTGTAACACATTCCACAATCGAAGAGATTGATAAACTCTTTCCCTTGTTAAAACATAAAACCGCAAATGCTGCTCCGCAGACTGCATACATTGCATACTGGATAAAACTCCAATCCCACATCGCCTGTGCTACCGCAAAGATACCTGCTGTTCTTGTCTGTGCCTGTCCAATCGCTGTTGGTGTCTGCATATAATGGAAAATTGGTTCCCCAATCGCCCAGAATAACAATCCCGTTCCAATTCCTGAACAGATTGACATCGCACACCATGTTGGCATACTGTAATCTGGTTTGGCATCTTTTCCGCCAATGATCACATCCCCATACTTTCCAATGATGATCACTGCCGCGAGTATTAAGAATACCAGTGATAAAATATTGATATACGCTCCAAAATAATTTGCGATCACACTCAGGATCTTCGTCATTGCATTTCCCACTGCCTGTGTATTCACAATTCCAGCAATAACAAATACCACCAACGCAATAACCGCCGGCCAAAACGCCAGCTTATTAATCTTTCCTATACTATTCTCTTCGTTCATTCCACCTTACATCCTTTTCTGATTCTCTTTTGTTTGTATCTTTGTTTCACAAAGTTCGTTATTTTTGTGACAAATGCAGCCAAAAATAATTTAGGATAACTTGTAATTATATATAAAAATTATCCTAAATATACAATCGTCCTAAAATAATTTTCTATATTTTTTTAACATTGCACAAGTATAAATACATAACATCGTTGAATCTGTTCTTATCTTTGTTAATATCATAACACATGGATTGTATTTGTGGAAATACTTAAAGCGTATGTAGGTATTCAGATTCTAAATAGTTTGTTTTGAAAAGTGAATGATTCGGAAAATGTATTTTGAAATTCAAATTCTGATTTTGTGATTTGAAGGTTAGTCGTTGGGATTGCATGAGATACGGTATTGGCTAATGATTTTTGTATTCGTGAACGGAAGGTGAAAGAAACTGATGAACACCGATTTGTCGAGATATTTGGAGAAGTTAAAAAACAGCAGTTTACCAATTTCTCAAATCTGCTCAGTTTACAGACCCTCATGCTTCAGGTGTTACAGCCAAAGTTAATGCGATCACTGACATTTCAACTTGCAAGACAATGTCTAAGGAAGATGCCGTAACTGCAGGTTTATATGAAGTGATCGAAAAAGAAGTTGATCTTGTTCTTGCTACTGACCCTGATGCTGGCCGTTTAGGTGTATATGTAAAAGATACTAAGAGTGGGGAATATATTCCATTAACAGGTAATATATCTGGTTCTTTATTATGAACTTAAAGGTGGAGCTTGGATTTGCGTTCGTCCTTCTGGTACAGAACCTAAGATCAAATTCTACTATGGTGTGAAAGCACATAGTATGGATGCTGCTCAGATTGAAAGCACTAAATTTGCTGAATGGGCTAAAGCTCAGGCATAGGATATTTGGCCAACTGTAGGCTTTGAGTATATGATAAAAAAAATAAACGACAAAAAAACCGGAGATAACCATTCCCATTATCTCCGGTCTTTTTATTTCTTATAATTATTTACTCTTTGCAGCTGTTGTTGTGTTCTTCGCTGCTGTTGTAGTAGTTGTTGTTGCTGCTGTAGATGCTGTTGTTGCTTTATATTTGAACGTAACTTCTTTCCACAGATCCTGATCTACAGACTTCTTGTCATCCCACTTCTTGTCAGCATCTTTTGTCCACTTCTTGTAGACTTTCTCGTATGCTGCCTGCTGTTTTTCCTGAAGCAGTGTGGATTTGTTTGATGCAGCTGCTGTTGTATCGTTTGGATTTAACATCTTGATGATCACGTATGCATCGTCTAATTCAACGACTCCGCTTACCTGGTTCTTCTTAAGTTTTGCTGCTGCTGTTTCGAATTTTGTTCCTAATGTGGCTTTTCCTTTTGTATAGGATTCTTCGTTATCTGAGTTTACGCTGAACTTCTTAGCTACAGAGCTGATACTCTGGCCTTTCTTGATCATCTTTAATGCGGATTTTGCTTTCTTTAGCTGATCTTTCTTCTCAGCGGCTGTCATGTCTTTTTCTTTTCCTGTCTTACTGTCTGTTGTCTTTGTTGTGAAAACAAGTTTGTAGACTTTGACAGTTTTGGCTTCGTCATCTGTTACTGTAACGTTTGCTTTCTTGATGATCGCCTGCATAACTTTACTTGCGATCGTGCTTTCTTCGTACAGTTTCTGGATCATATCTTTATCTGCTTCTGTCTTCTTCATGACTTTCTTACCTGTTGAGTCTTTTGCGAAGGCAGTTACGCTTTCTTTGATCTGTTTCTTCTCAGATTTTGTTAACTTCACGTTGTAGTCATCTGCGTGTGCTGCTAAAACTTTGATCTGTTTTAACTGGTTGATAACGCTGTCTTTGACAGACTGCTGCATTGTGATCTTCTTTCCTTTGCTGTCTGTTCCGACCTGCATAGACCACATGCTGTCTCCAAAGTATGCTCCGTACTGAGCTTCTGCCTGATACTGCATGATTCTTGCATATACATGAGCTTCCTGGAATGTTACTTCTTGTCCTGCATATTCAAATAATGTCTTCTCATTCTTGCTTTTACATCCTGTAAATAAAGAAAGAGTTAACGCAAGAACTGCAGTTAAACATAGCAACTTCTTTGCTAATTTCTTCATTTCATTTTCTCCTTCATATTATGATTATATTAGGCTAATGTCTGGCGATATTATAGCACAAACTTATCGGATTATCAATGAATTGAGCGAGTTCACACAATGTTCAATCTTTTCTAACTGCTTTACTTTCTTTGTCTTTGACAGATCCAGTACAAATGTCGGATTCTTGCCTGCCTGAAAGGATAATTCACGTTTGTATTCTTCTAATATCGCTGGAATTTTTTCTACATCCACGGCTGCATCTGGTTTCATTTCAAATGAGATTTTTTCTCCTTTTTGTTTCACATCTGTCATATAAGCGTGGTGAGCTAATGATTTCAAATATGCAACATATAACAGATTGTGGACTGCTTTCGGCATTTCCCCAAAACGGTCGATCAACTCATCTGTCATATCTTCCATTTCATCTTTGGATTCAATGGATGAAATACGTTTGTATAATTCCAGTTTTTGATATTCATTATATACATACGTTGATGGAATAAATGCGTTGATATCAAGATCGAGTGTTGTATCAAATTCATCCTCGTCTTTTAATTCGCCTTTTAATCTCAAGACTGCTTCATTCAGCATCTTGCAATACAGGTCGTATCCAACTGCCTCCATATGACCGGATTGTGCCTGTCCCAAAAGATTTCCTGCTCCGCGGATCTCCAGATCTCGCATTGCGATCTTATAACCGGATCCCAGATCTGTAAATTCACGGATCGCCTGTAATCGTTTTTCTGCGGTTTCTTTTAACAGTGTGTTCTTTTTGTACATCAAAAATGCAAATGCATTTCGATTCGATCTTCCGACACGTCCTCTTAACTGATACAACTGGGACAACCCAAGCTGGTTGGCATCGTGAATGATCATTGTATTTACATTCGGAATATCTAGTCCTGTCTCGATGATCGTTGTAGATACCAATACATCGATCTCATGGTTCATAAATCCCATCATGATTTCTTCCAGTTCCCGCTCTTTCATCTGCCCATGTGCAAATGCAACTTTCGCATCTGGAAGCAATCTCTGTAATTCTACTGTCACTTCTGCGATATTATTAACGCGGTTATACACATAATATACCTGCCCGCCACGTGTCATTTCGCGGTAGACCGCTTCTTTGACTAGTTCTTCATTATATTCCATAACATATGTCTGGATTGCTCTTCGGTCATGTGGTGGTTCTTCTAATACACTCATGTCGCGGATTCCAATCAGACTCATATGCAAGGTTCTTGGAATTGGTGTAGCAGATAATGATAAGACATCGACATCCTTTTTCATTGTCTTGATCTTTTCTTTATGTGTCACTCCAAAACGCTGTTCTTCATCAATTACGAGCAGTCCCAGATTCTTATACTGCATGTCTTTGGACAATAAACGATGTGTACCGATAACGACATCTACCGTTCCATTTTTGAGTCCTTCGATCGTCTCTTTCTGCTCTTTTGCTGTGCAGAATCTGGACATCATGCGTACAGTGATCGGATAGTCATGAAATCTCTGTGCAAATGTATTGTAATGCTGCTGTGCAAGGATCGTGGTTGGTACGAGATATGCCACCTGTTTTCCATTGTCTACTGCCTTAAATGCTGCACGGATCGCTACTTCTGTCTTTCCATACCCAACATCTCCACAGATCAGTCGGTCCATGATCTTCTTGCTTTCCATATCCCTTTTCGTATCATCGATCGCATTTAACTGATCCTGCGTTTCATCGTATGGAAATAATTCTTCAAACTCTTTCTGCCATACAGTGTCCTTGTCATAGACATATCCTTCTTTTGCCTGTCTTAGTGCATATAACTGCACGAGTTCTTCCGCAATATCTTTGACCTGACCTTTGACACGTGTTTTCGTCTTCTTCCATTCATTTCCACCTAATTTATGAAGTTTTGGCTTTCTTGCATTTGCACTTGCGTATTTTGCGATCTGGTCTAGAGCTGATGCTAAAATAAATAAATTATCACCGCCCTGATATTCAATACTGATGTAGTCCTTTTCAACCCCATCTGTTGTGATCTTTTCGATTCCGCGGTAAATACCGACTCCATGTTTTTCATGAACAACGTAATCACCGATATTGATATCTGCAAAACTTCGGATCTTTTCTCCTTGTTTTTTCTTCTCTTTCTTTCGGCGCTTTTTTTCTTCTCTTCCTTTGAAAATGTCTCCTTCTGAGATCAATACCCATTTGGCTGCCGGATATTCAATTCCTGTCAGAAGCTTTCCTGCTGTGACAACGATCTGCCCTGCTTCCACTCCATATTTCAAGTCCTTATCATATGTCACAACCAAACCATTTTCTCTCAGATCACTGCTTAGACGTTTCGCTCTTGTAACAGATGGAGAAGCAACAACGATCCTGTAGTCCTTACTCTGATATTTTGTAAGATCTTTGACTAACTGCTCAAAACTGTTGTTATAAGACTGAATGGATTTTGTATCCATAAATAAGGTTCTAGCAACTCTAAAATCATTGATCTCAGCAGATAAGATTGAATAACACAGCATCTTATGTTTCTCAATCTGATATAAAATGCTCTCGTAATCTGTTACCGTATTTGCCTGTTTAGGCAGAAGATACCCACCTTCCAGACGACTTTTCATACTCTCTGAGAATTCCAGATAAAATGCATCTGCACGTTCTCTGATATGTTTTGGTTCATCCAGATAGATCATACTTTCTTCTGGAAAATAATCTAAGATGCATTCTGTATTTTCATAAAAATATGGGAGGTAACCTTCTACTCCGATCAACATATGAAGTTCCCTTAATTCCTCACGAACACGGTCCATTTCTTTTCTTAGGCGGGCTTCCTGATCATATTTTTTTTCTTTTTTAAACTTCTGTGATAACTTCTCATAATCTTCTTCCATATTTCGAAGACCATGTTCAATCCTTGGCTGATTTAAAATGATCTCTGATGCCGGATAAATGGTCAGAGTCTCGACTTCTTCGATGGATCTTTGACTTTCTTTATCAAAACTTCGGATCGAATCAATTTCATCTCCCCATAGTTCGATACGATATGGGCTTTCCTGTGTGTATGGGAAAATATCAATGATTCCTCCTCGCACAGCAAACTCGCCTGGAGCCTCAACAAATGGTGCTTTTTCGTAGCCTCTGGCAACAAATTCTTCTGCGATCGTTGCCTCTTCCAGTGCCTCTCCCATTTTGAACGTCATCTTATGATTCTTGATATCACTTAATGGAACAACCTGATCCATCACCGCATCGATCGTCATCACAAAGGTTCCACATTTGTCATCCACGATCTTCTTGATCGCCAGCATACGGTCTCTTGCGATTGCATTTCCATGAACATCGGCTGTATAAAACAATGGATCTTTTGCCGGAATATACTGAACCTTTTCTCCAAAGAAATGACTTGCCTCGACCCATTGTCTTGCTTTGTTCTCGTCTGGTACGATGATGATTTTAAATTGCTTTTTCCTATGATTTCCGATCAGACTGGTCAAATGCCATTTGGCTGTATCGGTGCATCCTGATACAAGAACCGGGCCACAGTAATCTTCGACCTCATCTTTTAATTGTCTGTATACCGGATCGTCTTTTAATATATGTTCTAACACTTTCTATCCCTACTTTTTCTTATTGTGGCGGTTCATCGCTTCTGTGATGTCGCCCATAACGATCAGCTGTACTGCATCGTACACTTCATCAAAACGTTCCGCAAAGATTGCCTGTTCTTCTTTGGTAAAATGTCCTAATACATAATCTGCCAGATCATATCCTTTTGGTTTCTCTCCAACACCGATCTTCACCCTTGGGAAATCCATACTTCCTAAATGACTGATGATACTTTTCAGTCCATTATGTCCCCCTGCACTTCCCTTTCTTCGGATACGCAGTCTTCCAACATCAAGGTCGATATCATCATGAATAATGATAAAATCTTCTGGCTCTAATTTATAGAAATCCATGATTGGACGAAGACTTTCCCCGCTTAAGTTCATAAATGTCTGTGGTTTCACAAGAAGGACTTTTTCTCCTCCCATATAACCAGTTCCGATCAATGCTTTGTGTTTCCCTGTATTTATACTTATGCCTTCTTTGTCTGCAATATAATCAAGGGCTTCAAATCCAATATTGTGTCTTGTGTTGTCATATTTCTTTCCCGGATTCCCCAGTCCGACGATTACTTTCATAAGATATCTCTCCTTTTTCCCTAGAATCTATAAAACTGACAAACACCCGGAAATCAATGGATTCCCGGGTTGTCTTTTTCTTTCTTTAGTTATAGTATATCCCAATTTACAATTCTCAGCAAGATTTTTTCTAGTTATAATGCCTGAAAGAATTCTCTTGTCTTATTTACCTTCTTCATCAATGTATCAAACTGTTCTGGTGTCAGTGACTGTGGTCCATCACATAATGCTTTTGCTGGATCATTATGAACTTCTACCATTAATCCATCGGCCCCAGCTGCGATCGCTGCTAATGCCATTGGCTCTACCATATCTCTGATTCCTGTTGCATGAGATGGATCTACCATGACTGGAAGATGGGATTTCTTCTTGATCATAGGGATCGCAGAAAGATCTAATGTATTTCTCATAGCCGTCTCGTATGTTCGGATTCCTCTTTCACAAAGGATTACATTTTCATTTCCACCTGCCATAATGTATTCTGCACTCATTAACCATTCTTCGATCGTTGCTGCAAGTCCTCGCTTTAATAAGATTGGTTTATTGATCTTTCCTAATTCTTTTAATAATTCAAAGTTCTGCATATTTCTTGCTCCAACCTGAATCAGGTCCACATCTTCGAATAATGGAAGATGACTTGCATCCATGATCTCTGTAACAACTGGAAGTCCTGTTGCTTTCTTAGCTTCTAATAATAATTCTAATCCTTCTCCATGAAGTCCCTGGAAAGAGTATGGGGAAGTTCTTGGTTTGAAAGCTCCTCCTCTTAATAATCCTGCACCAGAATTCTTCACATCGTTTGCGACTTCTGTGATCTGTTCTTTTGTCTCAATAGAACATGGTCCTGCGATCACCTGGAAGTTTCCACCACCGATCTTTACTCCGTTTACATCAACAACTGTATCGTTTGGATGGAATTTTCTGTTAGCCTTCTTGTATGGCTCCTGAATACGCTGTACATTTTCAACGATGCTGTTTGCCATGATATGACGCATATCTACAACAGATGTATCTCCCACTAATCCAAGGATTCTTGTGTTAACACCTTCGGATTCGTGGATTCCCAGTCCCTGCTCTTCCATCTCTTTCTTTAATGCGTTGATCTTTGCTTCTTCTGCCTGTTTCTTTAAAATAATAATCATGATGTTCGTCCTTTCCTGGCAAGTCGTTTCTATCTTGCTTCTCTGGTGCGGCCTTTGTTTCTTTGAGTAAAAAGAAAAGGCATGCACTCTGTTGCAAGAATGCATGCCTTAAATGTTTTACTCTGTCGGTTTAAAGTGACATAAGTTTTGGCGATGATTCATTGCAACAAAAATAGTCAGGATAAAAATAATAACCCTGAAAGCTAAAGTAATAAAATGTGCAATTATTCATCTTACTTGTTGTCATCTTAGTTTCTCCTTGTTTTGATGTTTTTACGATACATGAATTTTTTTTCTGTGTCAATAGATTTATAGATGTTTTTTATAAAATCCATAGGCTGTATTTATTGTTTATTTTATGAATTATAAAATTTATTTTTTGCGTACTGCAAGAAATGATGCGATCAATGCTGTGATCGGTACTGTTAATACAACACCGAGACTTCCAGATAATCCTTGCATGATCTCAATTCCGATCACATAAGAGTTCGCTAACTGTCTGTAGCTTAGATCATATGCGTAATTGATCACTAATGTTGTCATTGCACCGCCCACATAAGCAAAGATCAGTGTATTCGTCATCGTTCCCATCATATCTCTTCCAACATTGATGCCTGATACAAAAAGTCGTTTCATTGACAGTGTTTTGTCTGTTTCATAAATTTCCTGAATCGTAGATGCAATAGACATACCAACGTCCATGACGGCTCCTAATGCTGAAATGATGATTCCGGCAAAAAGCAATTCTCCGATCTTTATCTTCGTATTTTGTCCGACATAGTTCAATGCTTCGATATCCGATACATTATATCCTGTGATTCCTGCTGCTTTTCCAAATGCCATCGCTGCCACTGCTGCGATCACGACTCCGATCGCTGTTCCAAGGATCGCAGACACTGTTTTGCTCGAATATCCACCAAGAAGTCCTAATGTTACGATCGTTGTCAACACTGCTACAATGATCGTCAACACGATCGGTGAAATTCCCCGATACATCATCGGAAACATAATACCGATAATACATGCAAACGCAAAGACAAGACTTAAAATAGCATAAACACCTTTTTTCCCACCAATCGCACATACCACCGCTGCAAAGATCAACGCAAATCCATAGATTGCCATGGTACGGTCCTGACTATATACGGTAAATCCTGTATTTGTTCCACTTTTATTTACGATCACAATGATCCTTGCTCCTACTTTACAGTCAGCTCCAAATAAAGTTCCGCTTGGATTGATCGCCTGTTTTTCTTTTCCTTTGTAGGTTCCCGTTGTCATTTTAACCAGGACTTTCTGCGTTCCATAACGACTTCCGTCTTCTGCAAGATTATCTTTTATGATCTTTGTTACAACTGCTTTTTCATATTTTTGTCCTTTATAGGATGCCAATGGCGTTTTCTGAAACTGGTTGCATTTGACTATGATCCCTGCAAATAAACACACTGCTATTGCGAAGATCAAGATTTTTTTCCATGATACTGCTTTTTCCATAAGTTGTCTTCTTTCTATAAATCGTAGCCTTTTATTTATAAAGAAAAATCAGAGAATGCCTGTGTCCGGATCTATCATTCCGGGCGCAGGCTTTTGCTCTGTCTGATAAATTAAGTTACGACACTAATTCTTTATCATCTCTATTTGATTGTTGCTTTTTTGGCTGTGCTGTAGGCTCCATAAATACGTTTTCCATTTACTGTTTTGTAAGAACGGACTTTTACGTAATATTTTTTCCCTTTTTTCAGACCTTTGACCTTGTAAGATGTTGTTGTTTTCGCTTTTCTTACTGTCTTTTTACCTGTAAATTTCTTGTTTGTAGAATATACAACTTGATATCCTGATGCTTTCGTATTCTTTTTCCATTTGATCGTTAGCTGTTTTTTGATCTTATTTATTAAAGAGATACTCTGTTTCTTTGGTGCTACAGTCACTGTAACTGTTTTGGAAGCTGCTTTGTAGTCTGTAGTTGCTGCTGCTTTGACTGTGATCTTGGCAACTCCTGGTCCTTTGACTGTTACTTTTCCTGCGGCATCAACTGTTGCAACTGCTTTGTTTGATGTTGTGTAAGTGAGTTTTCCATTTCCATTTGTTTTTGCATTTAATTTAAATGCTTTGGATGTTTCACTCTTCTTATAAGATGCTGTTGCTGTGATCGTCTGGTCTTTTGTCTGTACTACTGTTGTATCATCTTTCTTTGTTGTATTTGAGTTCTCATCATCTTTTTTGGTATCTTCTGCTTTCTTCACGATCTTATATGAAGATGATCCGTCTAATACTTTTCCTGTGTCCGCATCGTATGTTGTAACTTCAAAAGAGTCATCTGTTACATTGACTACAGAATAACTTGGTGTCCATGTCTGGCTTCTCTCAGAAATGAAATCCTGTTTTGCTGTGATCAGATTGTAGAATTTAGATCCTGTTGCTGAGTTTGCTTCTAAATATACAGTTCCTTTTGGATTTACAACCGTTCCACCTTTTGTTGTATCAACGATTTCGTAGCAGTTGTTTTCTTTTGCGTAATTTGCTGTATTTTCTGTTTTTGCGAATTTATCATGTGCCTGTCCATCACTCTGTAACTGATATGTTCTGGAGTATGTATGGTCATGTCCCTGAAGTACAACATCAATATCATATTTATCCATTAATGGTGTTAACTGTGTTCTTAAAACCATTCCGTCAGAATCTGAATGATCATATCCTGATCCATAAATGTCCTGGTGGAACATTACAACTTTCCATTTTACATTTGGATTTTCTTTGATCGCTTTACGCATAACATTTTCGTGAGTTGCACAGTTGTAATTGTTTGTGTCTAATACGATAAATAATGTATTTCCATATGTGTAATAATAGTCTGTTCCTGCTGCTGTCTTTCCTTCTGTATACTTTGCTGTATTTCTATATCCACTTGTATCAAATGCATTTGGATTGTTGTAATGCATCTCATACTGTGCTGATCCAGAATCGTGGTTTCCGATCGTTGTTGCTACTGGAAGAGATTTTAAAGCATCTGCTCCAAGGTAACCTGCATACTGTTTTTCATTGTTATTGTTATTTACCTGATCTCCTGCGGATGCAACAAAACTTAGATTTGGATTCTGTTTTACTGCATTATTTAATACGTTGTTCCAGTTATAACTATCATTTCTTGCTGCATAGTTATTATCTTTCATCGCATCTCCTTCAGTACTTGTCTGTCCTGAAGATGCTCCGATCTGAGGATCTCCTACATATAAGAAAGAATAATTTTTAAATGATTTTGTAGAATATTTCTGTGCATCCTGATATTTTCCGTTCTGGAATACCTGATAGTAGTAAGTTGTATTTTCTTTCAGGTCATTTACAGATGCTTTGTTTGAATAGTACTGAACACCTTCGATCGCTACTGCCTGTGTCTGTTTTCCTTCGACTTCTTTTGCATCAGACATATCTGCTTTTGTTGCGATCTTAACTTTTGGTGTTTCTTCTGTCTTGCTGTAGTATGCAAAATTAAGCTGTGATTCTGTCGCTCCTGGTGTTAGGGATACATTTTCATAGTTTGTGCTGTATTTATCCCAGTTTGCTTTCCATGTGGACCAACTTTCTGTTTTAGAAGCAGATGCATCATTCCAATGTTCTGTCGCTGCGCTGACTGTTGATGAAAGGATTGGAGATGCCATCATAACTCCGCCTGCTAACATCATGGCTGATACAGTTGCTTTTGCTGCATATTTTTTTGCATTTCTTGCTATGTTTCTGCGAATTGTTCTCACAATAAGATCCTCCTTTGATATAGTCAATCATTCTCTGTTATGTTTAACTATAAACTTGTGAGATTAAGGAAAGGTACATGGGAATGATAAGTTTTTGTAAAATTTTTTAATTGTATGACGGGAATGTGTCGAGTATTCATAAAAAGATAAAGAAAGATAGCGGTACGAAAAACGAATTCCATTGATGGATGTATGTTAAACGTTATCGTTTTTTAATTTTTATAGAGGTGGACAGATATTATTAATGCTAATACAGTAAAACATACACACCGTGTAGTGGTTTGAATAGACTTCATGTGTATGTGACAGAAATAACAGAAAAACAAATATTTAAAAGCATCAAGGTGGCAAAAATGCGGAGTTGCCACCTTGATGCTTTTAAATATTTGTTTTTCTGTTATTTCTGTCACATACATGCAAGACTACCTACAAAAACGTCAAAGACATTATTCACGGAATGTGATTTCTCCTGTTTTCTCGTCCATAGCATCTACGATCGCAAGAGATTCTAAGTGTGTCTGTTTTCTTAAGAAATCTCCTCCTGGCTGGAATCCTTTCTCGATCACAACTCCTGCTCCGACCAGTTCTGCTCCGGAATCTTTGACTAATTTCGCTAATCCTTCTAAGGCTTTACCGTTAGCAAGGAAATCATCGATCAGCAATACATGATCTCCTTCTCCTAAGAATTCTTTGGATACAATGATGTCGTAGACTCTTCCATGTGTGAATGATTCTACCTTTGTTGTATATACATCTCCTGCGATGTTCTTTGTCTGTGTTTTCTTTGCAAATACGACTGGTACATCAAAAATCTCTGCCACAACACAGGCGATTCCGATTCCTGATGCTTCGATCGTAAGGATCTTATTGATATCTTCGCCTTCAAAACGTTTCTTAAATTCTTTACCGATCTCACGGAATAATTTTACATCCATCTGATGATTCAAAAAGCGGTCTACTTTTAGGACATTTCCTTCTTTCACGACTCCATCTTTTCGAATTCTCTCTTTTAATAATTCCATCACTTGGCCTCCACGCTCTTTTGTATTTTAAATAATATTTTAACTACTTTTGCCTCGCTTTGCAAGCATTGCTTGCATTTCTTTTGGATAATCTATATCGCAAAGTTCAGTTTCTTCCAATACCTTGAAAAATCTGGCATTTTCTATGTGTTTTTTGAGGATTTTCTTGCCACCTTGATCTTTTGTAAGCGATAACAATTCTCGTTTATATTTCTTTGAGAACCATACGGGATTTCCAAGGTTTTCTTCTGTTCTGACACAGCCAAGTTCACAAGATTCATCTGCCATAAAAGAGAGAAATCTTTCGATTGTCTCTCTTTTCATATTGGGCTGGTCTGCTACGAAAAATGAATAGAATTCTACATCTTTCGCTGCTTTGATCCCTGCTTTGATCGACCATGAAATCCCATATTTACTTTCTGGACAAAACACTGTCGTTATTGGGTCGTATTGCGTTTGCTTCATAATTTCCTGATACTGTGTGACAACAATGATCTCAAACCCTTCATGATCTTTGCATAGATCGATCAATCGGTCCAATCCATAACGATACATTGGCTTGGTTCCGATCATTTGCAATAATTTATTCTCCTGACCGAAACGTTTGCTGTTTCCTGATGCAAGATAAATGACCGCTGCTTTTATTTTATCCATGTTATATTATTCTTTCTCCAATAATCCCATAACGATCTTTTCACTGGTGATCGGCAATTCTCGGATCCATAATCCGGTTGCATTAAATACGGCATGGGCTAATGCTGGAGATGGTGTGTTGATAACGATCTCTCCAATGGATTTTGCTCCAAATGGTCCTGTTGGCTCATAACTGCTCTCAAATTCTACACGAAGCTTTCCAACATCGACTCTTGCTGGAACTTTATACTGCATGAAAGAATTTTGTTTTACATATCCATTTGGTGTGTAATCAACACCCTCATACAATGCCATTCCGATTCCCTGACCGAGCCCGCCTTCTACCTGAACTCTTGCAAGATTTGGATTGACTGGTGTTCCACAATCTACGACCGCAACATAATCTAAGATTTCAATATGTCCTGTCTCTTTATCAAGCTCAATCTCAACCATTCCTACCATAAATGGTGGTGGGGATACTGGAGAACTGTTTGTCTCTGTCACCTGGAAAGTTTCATTATTGTTGCACATAGATGCTGTTGCGATGTCCACTAATGAAACTTCTTTGCCGCTCTCCGCATCTCTGACTTTCTTTCCGTCAAATTCCAGAGTATCTGTATCTGCAACTTCCATCATCTCAGCTGCTTTATTGAAAATATGTCCCTTTAATTTTTCGCAGGCACGTTCCACTGCTTTTCCTGTGACGTAGGTAGAACTTGATGCGTAAGATCCAGAATCGTATGGTGATGTATCTGTATCTGCTCCGCTGACCATGATATCATCAATAGAACATTCCAGACATTCTGCCGCCATCTGGGCCAAGATCGTATCACATCCAGTTCCCATATCCGCTGCTGCAATAGAAAGTGTATACAATCCATCGTCATTTAATTTGATCGTTGCAGAACCAACGTCAACACCAGAAATACCGGAACCCTGCATCGCCATTGACAGTCCGACACTTCGAACTTTTCCATTTCCCATATCTTTGCATGGATATTTTTCATCCCATTTGATCATCTCTTTTGCACGAGCAAGGCATCGATCCAGAGCACAGCTGTTTGCTGTTTCTCCATAATATGCTGGCATCACATCGCCTTCACGGACCATGTTCATCTCACGGATCTTCGTTGGATCCATTCCTATCTTAGCTGCAAGTTCACTGACTGCTGATTCCAGCGCAAACACACCCTGTGTCGCACCATATCCACGATAAGCCCCAGCTGACATACGATTTGTATACACAACATCATATGCAAAACGATGTGCTTCCAGATCTCGATATAACGGAATTGATTTATGCCCAGATAACCCTACCGTTGTTGGACCATGTTCTCCATAGGCTCCTGTATTGGATAATGTATAAACATCAATCGCACGGATCTTTCCATTCTTGTTTGCTCCGACACGAACTGTTACCTGCATCTCATGTCTTGGTGAAGATGCGATCTGAGACTCTTCTCTTGAAAAAATAATCTTGGATGGTTTCTTTGTCATCCATGTGACAAATGCTGGATATACTTCGGAGATAGAACTCTGTTTTGCTCCAAATCCTCCACCAATTCTTGGTTTTGATACACGAATCTTTGATTTTGGAATGCATAATGCATTGGATAAGATCCTTCGTACATGGAATACGATCTGTGTGGAACTAACAACGTTCAATCTTCCATATTCGTCAATAAAACAATAAGTTCTGAATGTCTCCATCATTGCCTGCTGATTTGCTTTTGTATGATATGTATGTTCTACAACCACGTCGCAATCTGCTAATACCGCATCGACATCTCCTTCGTGTGTTTCTTCTGTTGCACACAGGTTTTTCTTATTATCTGCACCAATATTACATAATGCTTTCCAGTTATCTTCTGGATGCACTAGCGGTGTATCTTTATCCATTGCCTTACGTGGATCTAAGTTTGCTGGCAATACTTCGTATTCCACACGTAACATCTTGATCGCCTGATCAACGCACTTTTCATTCTCCCCAGCAACGATTGCAACGGGATCTCCAACATAACGGACATGCTGATCCAGAATCTGTCTGTCATATGGGCTTAATTCCGGATATGTCTGTCCTGCCATCGTAAAACGTTCCTGTGGCACATCTTCCCATGTATAAATCGCCTCAATCCCTGGCACTTTCATAGCAAACTGAGTGTTGATCGATTTGATCATTGCGTTTGCATATGGACTTCGAAGTAATTTCACGATCAGACATTCTTTTGGTGCCTTATCGTTTGTAAATACAGGTTTCCCTGTCACAAGTGCCATAGCGTCTTTTTTCATGATCGGCTGGTTAACTACTTTCATTCGGCACCTCCATCTTTATTTTTCTTATATTCCAAAAAGTCTAAGATTCCTCGAAGCTGTCCTTCATATCCAGAACATCTGCAAAGATTCCCCGCAAGGTATTCTTTGATCTCTTCTTCACTCGGATCTGGAATCTCTCTAAATAATGCAATCGCATTCATGATCATTCCTGGGTTACAAAATCCGCACTGTTCAGCCCCTTGGTTCGCAATAAAAGCTCCAAACTCAGCTGCTTCTTCCTGCAATCCTTCTAAGGTATCGATCTTGTGTCCATCAACTCTTGCTGCAAGAATGGAACATGATAAGATTGGCTGGTCATCCATAAATACCGTACATAATCCGCAATTTGATGTCTCGCATCCACGTTTCACACTGTAACAACCAAGATCTCTGACGAGATCGATCAGGAGAGTGTCTGCATCAATCTGTGGGGTTACTTTCTTTCCATTTAATGTAAATGTAATCTCCATGTTTATTTTTCTCTCCTTTCTTCTAACTGTTCAAAGCCTCTTCTTAATAAGACTTTTGATAACTGTTCACGGTAAGCAGCACTTCCTCTCATGTTGCTTCCAAAATTCATCTGACCTGTCACTTCATCTGCGAGTTTTTTTCTTCCTTCATCATCTTTGATCTGTTCCATCCACTGATCTGATAATCTGACTCTGCAAGCTCTGGATGGTCTTGCACCGACAACCGCATATGCCTCTTTCTCACCTAATGAAACAGCGCAGGTCAAAACTGGAAAATCTGTCTTTGTATTTCTATGAGAAAGATAAACACTTTCCTGCGGATGCTTCTTAATGATCAGACGCACTAAAATATCATTTGGATATTTATTGGCTGCAAATTGATCTAATGGAATGATTCCTTCATGATGTAACTCCACATAACTGTCAAACGCCAGAAAACAGCTTAATACATCAGAAAAACCGAACTTTCCAAAAATACTTCCACCTACTGTCGCAAGATTACGGAACTGCACTCCGACAATGTGTGTCACACTTTCTTTTACCGCTCCCTGACTCCATGTATTTAATCCTTCATGAAGTTCGATCTGTCTTAGTGTTACCATTGCTCCGATTGAAAATTCCTCATCATTTTCTTCGATCTGATCAAGTCCAAGACCCGACAGATCAATTGCTTTTTGTACATTTCTTGTGACCATCTTAAGCCACAACATGCCACCGATCACGCAGTTGGTCTTCTTCTGATTCAGCTCATAAGCTTGCTCAAGACTTTCTGCTTTGACGTATTCCTTGATCTTTAACATCTTATTTCTCCTTTAATTTTTTAAAATATCCCTTGTTTATACATTCTTTCACATTCTACAGAGCAACACAGGCAATTGGCAAAAAAAAGAGTACTTTCTGAGAAAGTACTCCTTCAGGTATCGTCCTATAATCCCCAGTATTCTCCATAGGTATCTTTGATGTTCTGTACATCGCTGTCTGTAATTCCATCAATCGTACTCTTAACAAACTGGTAAGTTCTTGGTCTCTTTGATCTTAATGCGGATGGATGCTCCTTATAATCCTTGTAAGATTCTGCAAAATACTCAGATGCTGATTTGATCGCATATGCTTTGTTATATCCATCATATTTATCCTTCTCAGCATTGTAAATTGACTTCCATTCACTCGTTCCAACTTTATCTCCTGCAATGAAATTAGCAAAATGTCCTAATTCGTGAAGTAATACAGAAGATCTCGCACTCTGAAGTGCGATCTTATGGCTCTTAACGCTAAATACACCTGTCGCTTCCGCATTTTTATCAATCACCATCTTAAACTTCAGATCTTCAAATGCATTCAAGATCTTACCATCTGCCTGAGAACCAAGTGTTCTTAATGTTGTTCCAGAAACACCAGACATCTGACTCAATTCAACCGTTGTTGTCTTGGTCGTTGTCTGAACGACTGTCTTGATCGTTCTCTTCTTAGAACCCTTCTTGTCATAATCCTTCTGTGTTTTGACAACTTTTGTATTCACAACCTTACGTCTGGAATGATTCTGAGATGTTGTTGTTCTTCTCTTTGTTGTTCTTCTTGTTGTTATTTTGCTTCTGCTTGCTTTCTTCTTAAGCTTCTGGATTCTTGTGCTTTTCTTTGTTGTTTTCTTCGTCGTTACCTTCGGTTTCTTGCCAAGCGGTACTTGAATCCCATCAATTGATGTTGTTGCTTCGCTTGGATGCTGCATAGTATCAACGCTTTCATAGGAAGCCATCTGCTTCTCAAACTTCTCCTGCTGACGGTTATTGTAAAATGTGACTCCACCAAAAACCAATGCAACAGCTACTACCACGGACACCAATCCGACCATGACTTTCTTCTTCATAACTCTCGCCCCTTCTTAATATTAATATCTATACTTTTTGCTTTTGTCTCTCAATCTCCATATGAGAGACACTCACCCTATAATATATTTTTATCGTACAATATTCGCACTTTTTTGTCAATAAATTCCGATGGATTTCAGCCTGTTTCTGACCATATTTCTTAGCGGATCCTTTTTATTATCATTTCTGGATTGGATGCATATAAAATCGCAGTTTCTTTGCTGATCTGTCCTTCTTTATATAGATTGATCAATGACTGGTCCATAGATATCATTCCGCTCCCTGTAGAGGAATAGATCAAACCATCTATTTGATGCACTTTATTTTCACGGATCATATTGCGGATCGCCGGGGTCACTTCCATGATCTCAAACACAGGAATCAATGTTCCATCCATCGTTGGTATCAGCTGCTGAGAGATCACTGCCTGTAATACAGAAGCCAGCTGAATCATGATCTGACGTTGCTGATTTGGTGGAAATACATCTATGATACGTTCGATCGTATTCGCTGCCCCGATGGTATGAAGTGTTGAAAATACCAGATGCCCTGTTTCTGCAGCTGTCATAACTACCTGAATCGTTTCATAATCTCTCATTTCCCCAAGCAATATCACATCCGGACTTTGTCTTAATGCGGCTCTTAAGGAAGTAACATAATTTACAGTATCCATGTTTACTTCTCTCTGACTGACGATACTTTTCTTATGTTGATGTAAAAATTCCAAAGGATCTTCCAATGTGATGATGTGATCTTCTTTTGTTTCATTGATTTCTTCTATCATGCATGCAAGTGTCGTGGATTTTCCACTTCCCGCTGGTCCTGTTACAAGCACAAGTCCTTTGTTTAATTCACTTAATTTCATTACCTGCTCTGGTATTCTTAATTGCTTATAGTCTGGCAGGCGGAATGCGATCACACGGATCACTGCCGCTAAGGATCCTCTCTGTTTATATGCACTGACACGAAATCTTGACAATCCAGGAATTGCAAATGAGAAATCATCATCCCCTGTCTTCAACAGTTGATCTATGTCTCTGTCTAACGCTTTCTCATAAATCTCCCGGATTATTTTTTCCGTATCTTGCGGCATCATTTTTTCTTCATTGATGCGACGCATCACTCCATTTACTTTCATCGTCAATGGAAGCCCTGCTACAATAAACAGATCTGAGGCTTCCTCTTTTGTTGCTAATGTTAAAAATTCTTCAAGATTCATATTGACCCCTTTTACTTATTTCGATAAACCGGAAGGGAATCGTCCTTCTTCCATGCCCCAACAGCTTCTTTTTTCCATTTGATCACTTCATAACACAGATCATTCTTTTTCTTCGGATAATAAATCTGCAATTTCACAGATAACTGCTGTGTGTCTGTGATACTTTCCTGAAATGCAATTGTTTTCTCTTTTTTATTATATGAAATCCCCTTGCTTTTTGTAAACGATCGACCAACCCTTTTCATATAATCTTTTTTATCCTTAGATCTGCGATACAACTTCCATAGTTTCTCATCGATCGCTCCAACTTGTTTATTCGCCGCATTGGATGCCTGATAAAAAGCCGACGTACGTTCCAAATTCTTTTTACTTAACGTATGATCTCCCTTGGCACTTGAAAGTGTCAAAGCCGCAAAAACTGCTAAACAGACCATAGCTAACACGAGCACGATCGAAGCTGCTCCAATCCCTAAAAATGGCATTTTACGATCTTTCATTATCTTTCCTTTCCTGCCTGTATCTTAAAATATCAAGCTGATAAATCTGTTGGTTTTCCCTCCACATCGTAATCTTTCCCAGAACTTTCGCTGGCTGCCTTTCAAGCTTTATCGTCATATGATAACGGGCTTTTGTTTTCTTTATCTCATTCCAATCCTGATCATAATAACACTGATAATCTCCAGCTTTACCATCTATTTGTGTAAAATATTCTTGAAAATCTTTGATGTCATAAGCACCCGCTTCTATCAGTTCTGCAGCTTGTGTTACATAATTTTTTGTCTCTGTCATTTCTCTTGCTTTTGCACTAATGTTATGAGCTTTTACAAATACCTGAAGCAGGATTGATCCACAGATTGCAAAAAAGAATAATACCATCATTAATTCCATCAGGATCAGGTGTGTTCCATTGCTTTTTTGTCTCATACTTCCTCCTAATTCCTGCTGTGTCTGTATACACAGTTCTGATATATCTTGCCATCACTTCCCTGAATCTTTATATGATACAGCTGTTTTGTTTCTATTACAGAAAAATCTTTTGCTGCCACGATCTTCTCTCCCTGCATCGTTGTTGTATCCAGACCTTCTCTTACCATTAATTCTCTCAACGCACCCTTCTCTTGATAGAGATATGTATTGTATTTTTTCCCATTGATCTTTTCTGTATGGATCAGGGCTGTGCGTCCATGAAAGCTGCCGATCTCGATGCTGTCCTTTTCATCCCACTGTCTTATCTTTTCTGTTACATAAGAAATATCGATCCGTTCCTCATAATCCTCATTCATCACAGAAGCTGTATGACTATATATATTCGCCCCGATCATACTCAAGGAAAACGCACAAACTGCAAACACTGCAAATAAGATCACAAGAAACATCTGATCTGTCATATGTCTTTGTCTCTCCAAAAACCTCACCTCTCATTCAATGGGATCACCGTAACTTGTGGCATGCGGTTAGACCCAATGATCTCATATGAGATCACAAACTCGTCTTTGTCATACTCCAATCCATAATGTTTCTCCATATAAGAAAGACTTTCTGGATATCGCCCTTCTACACTGTAACATTGTACCGCCCCTTTGATCACGGCTTCTTTCAGACTTTCTTCCTGTCTTTTCTTTGTTTCCCGAAAAATCTGGCTGCTGCTATTCCATAACACAGCCACCATAATGCCACAGATCATAACTGGCAGGAAAATTCGAATTTTATTGTCAATTTTTCTTTGTTTTTGAAAACGATTTCTCAAAATCTGCCTCCCTTATCCAATTCCAGCCATAATACCAACTAGTGGCAACATGACAGATAATAAAATGATCCCTACGATCACACATAAGATTCCTACCAGCGTCGGTTCTAACACAGCGATCATCTTCTGAATCTGATCCTGCAGTTGTTTCTGATACAGATCTGCTGCCTGTTCCATTACCTCATCTACGGCACCCGTTTCATAACCAATGATCATCAATCTTTCCTGCATTCCATCAAAAATATGTGCTTCTTTCAATGCTTTCGGAAATGTTTCTCCTTCTTTGATCTGTTCCTGACATTGCTGAATCTTCATTTTCAATGGTTCATAATCTGTCAGTTTCTCAGAAAGTGACAAACTTTCATCCATGTCAAGTCCACTCTTTAAAGCCATCGCCATTCCACTTGCGAATCTTGTTCTTGCACGTTTCCATGCGATTTTCTTCATAAATCCGATGGTTTGTATCTTCGAGATAAATTCAATTCTTGCCTTTTTATAAAAAATAACGAAAAATACTATGATCAAGATCACCACTGCCAAAACTACCAGAACAATTGCTGACTGCCTCATCCAACCTCCAATATTCAATAACTGACGTGCAACTCCTGTCATCTCTTGCCCTAATTGCATATATACCTGTTCAAATACTGGCATAACTTTTATAAATAATACTGCAACGATCACTAACAACATCCCGAGCATCGCAACCGGATAAGTCACTGCACTCTTGACCGCATCTAATGTCTCTTCTTCCCTCTGGTAATACGCTGCCAATGCTTCCATCGTCTCATCCAGTCTTCCTGTCTGTTCTCCGATCTCCGTCATATGAAGTGCATATTCTGGGAAAACCCCTGTTTTCTCCATTGCAGGATAAAGCATTCCACACATTTCAAGTTCTTCACGGATCTCTTTTAATATCTCTTTGCCTTCTGTCTGAGCATCTCCATCTTCCATAATGTAAATCCCCTCAAGCGATGAAATCCCAGATTTCAAGATCAGTGCCATCTGACCACAAAATGTGATCAGTTCTTCGTTGCTAAGTTTCTTCTTCATATTCTATCCCTTCTTAATAACTATACTGAAGTACATAATGTTCTCCATTCCCAATATATTCTTTCACATCTTCCTTGTTATCACTATTCGCTGCCAGTGTCGGATCCATTAACTCCCAGCTTTTCCCGTCGAACTGAATGATATTATCTACCCATCCCTTTTCATTCAGCCAGGTACTGATCCAGGCATGATAGATGTCCCCTGAATACCCGATCTCAAGCTTGGTCGGAATTCCCTGCGAACGCAGCATTGCCGTCATCAGCGCAGCATAATCAAAGCAGATTCCTTTCTTTGTCTTCAATGTCTCATCTACCGATGGCAGATATCCACTCTGAACATTCTCTGCTTTCTCATCATCATATTTTACATTCTTGACCACATAATTATAAACAGCTTTGACGATCGCCAGATCATCTTTGGAATCTTTTGCCAGTTTCTTCGCTTCCTTTACTGCTTTCGTCTTACTTGTAAATTCTACATACTGGTTAGGATATAAAAATGGCAGAAATTTATTTTTTAATTTCACCTCAAAACTATCCATCATCAAAACACTGTATTCATCGTCCTGCACATTTTCATATACAGAGATCTGATATGTACCATTTCCACTGGTCAATGGAAAATATGTCGGCTCTTTTGTCCGTTCAATAAAATATTTATATACTTTATTATTCTTTCCGATCACTTCAACACTGATCTTCTTTGCACTTCCCTTATATCGCAGTGCTACATAGCCTTGAGCCACATTCGATATATCAACCACAGCCTCCCCATGATCCAAAACTTCCTTCCCCGGTGCTTCTGGCTTTAATACTCCTGCTTTCTGAGCTGTTATCTGCTTCTTCCGTCCACACCCACCGAATGGTAACATAATGATCAAGCATGTCATGATCAGTATTATTTTTGTGACATACTTCATAAGAATTCTCCTTCGTATTTACTTTCTCTAGTATAACAGATTCACAATATGACTGCTAATTTTACGTATACAAATGCTCCCTTACATAATTCAAAAACTGCTTCTTTGCATAATCCAATGGCTTATTTTTTCTATAAAATAGTGATATCACAGAATGTAATTCATCTTCTAGTGGTATCATTTTAACTCCAGCACATTTAGCTTCTCTATAAACCGTTGAAAATGTGATCGTAACCCCAACCCCTTCACTTACAAAACTCATGATTGTATTTGCTTGTGGAAATTCAAAAGCTATTTTCGGTTCAAATCCTGCTTTCTCACAACTCTTATAAAACACTTCGTAACTTCCGCTGCCTCTCTCTGGGAAGATAAAAACATCATCTTTCAATTCTTTCAGTTGAAGTCGATCTCTTCCATAAAGCGGGTGTTTTTCATATAACACTGCACACAATTTATCATCATACAGTGGGGAAAAACGGAATTTTTTCTGATCTTCCATCATATTTTCTCTCAAGATCAAGAAATCATAACGATCGGAGTTTTCCTGAATCTCACTTGCGATTCTTTCATCGATCACAAGTTTGATATCTGGATATTCTTTTCTGAAATCCGCTACCAATCTTGCAAAATGATATGGTGCAAGAACCGGCATACAACCAATCTTAATTTCCTGATTTTTCTGAACATTTTTCAGCATCTCTTCATAGGTTCCTGTCATTTTCTTTGCATAAGATAAAAAGATCTCTCCTTCTTTGGACAACTCAAATTTCCTTGTATTCCTGCGGATCAGTGTAATTCCTAACTCATTTTCCAACTTACGGATCTGTTTTGATAATGCACCTTGTGTCATGTTACAGGCATATCCAGCTTCTGTGAAATTTTTCTGTTTACATAATTCCATATAATAATATAATTGCTGTATTTCCATTTTTCCATACCCTTTTCAAATATCTTCGTATATTCCTATTTGGAATATATCAAATCTCAACTGGAATTGCAATACTTTGCTCTCTCTATATATAATAAGAAACACAAAAGGGAATACGATTGATAAAATATGAAATTTTGATGAAAGGAATCGTTGATATTATGAAAAACAAAAAAAGATTTTTTTACCATAGATTGTTATTTTATATTTTAGGACTGTTGATCATGTCTGTTGGTTCTAATTTATTTTTGAAAGCAGCTCTTGGAGTTGCACCTAGCTGTACGATGGCTTTGACATTAAGTTATCTTTCCCCAGTTCACAGCTATGCCTTATTTAACTTCCTGATCAACTCTACTTTCTTAGTTTGCGAAGCTCTGATCCTTCATGAATTTGGGAAAATGCAGTTGACTCAGCTTGGTTTGACTTTTGTTTATTCTTTATTTATCGAATTTACTTCTTATGGTTTATTCTTTATTGAACCTCATGGACTTGCCGTTAAGATTTTACTATCTGTCATCGCATGTGCCGTTCTATCAATAGGTGTCGGATTCACGATCAGTTCCGGGTTCGCTGTTATGCCAATGGAAGGACTTGTGAAAACTATCTCTGATAAGAAAAATATAAGCTTTGGCGCTGTCAGAGTTTGTCTGGAAGTTTTATTTACTGTATGTTCTGCGATCTCTTCTTTTGTATTGCTTCCAGAATTACCATCCGTTGGAATCGGAACCGTGATCGCCGCTTTCTTAAGTGGTAATATTACAAATATATTTTCTTCTCTATTTCATAAGAGAATCAATGCCTACCTTGGATTTCAGGCATGATCCTATAGAAAAAAACGTAATCTCAAATGAACCTCTTGAGATTACGTTTTTTTATTCTATCCTGCTTCTTTAGTTTTTGCCTATTCCCATGGATCGATTTGCTGATTCGTCGGTACGACTTTGATCTTCTTTGAAATCGTTATCTTTGTCCCTGTTTTTAATTTTGCAGAAATCGTCGCTGTTCCAGCTTTATTTCCTGTGATTCTTCCATTCGAGTCAACAGATGCCACGGATGGATTACTACTCTTCCATGATGTGAAAGATGATGTATTGATCACTGTTGGATACACACCGTACTCTTTCATCATTTTGCCTTGATATGTTGGCTTCATCTGCATTTTTTCTGTTTCCCATATTGTACCGTATCTGCTGTCTAGTTTTAAATAACTCTTCTTTAAATATGAATTCTTTGTCACGATATTTTTTGTAAATTGCTTTCTTGCCTTGGATTTTTCTACTTTCTTTGCTTTGGAACTGCTAAAGTCTAATACCCAGGTATTGGCTTCGTATCCGTCTCTTGACACAACCGTAACTGCTGCAACCCCTACACTTTTTGCATTCGAAAGTAACAGACCTTTTCTATGTGTGGAAGAATTGATCCAACCCTTTACGATCTGCTTCGGTGTAGTTCCTGCGGATTGTGCACAGTTTTCATAGATGATCTTCTTGTTGATACTTTTTGAAAGCTTTCCATTTGGTCTTCTATGCGGACTTGTTTCTGGAATATAGATCGTTGTTTCAAATCCACGCATAATTGCTGAATTTGTCAATCCTCGATCCATCTTCAATGCTTTGCGTCCATTTTTCTTACGGTATTTGTTCACTTCTTTTAAGATTTTCTGTGCATCACTATAGTCCTGATATCCTGTAACAGATAATTTTCCTGTAGAAGCAGCCTCTACCTTCTTCTGACTGACTCCTGCAGTTGTAAATAGCATTGCCGCTGCTAATGCAATACTGGCAGCTCTTCTTGATAGTTTCCTCATAAACTTTCTCCTTTCATACTTTTGATCATGGTACCTTTATATAATTTGTGCGCAGATATCATTCAAACAACATCTCTCACAATGAGGCTTTGTTCTTGCCGTACAGACATCCCTTCCATGCCATACCAGCCTGTGGCAGAAATCACTTCCTTCTTCTGGTGGAATAATCTCCCATAATGCCATCTCAACTTTTTTAGGGTCTTTTATCCCATCAACCAATCCAATCCGGTTGACCAAGCGGATACAATGTGTATCCGTAACGATCGCAGGTTTGCCAAAAACATCTCCCATGATCAGGTTGGCACTTTTTCTTCCGACCCCAGGAAGACTTAGGATTGATTTAAAATCGGTTGGGATCTTACCGTTATATTCATCTCTTAAAACTTTCATACATTTGCTGATATCTCTTGCCTTGCTCTTTCCAAGACCACAGGGTCGTACGATTTCTTCAATATCTGCAACGTCTGCTGCTGCCAGTGCTTCTACTGTTGGATATTTTTCAAATAATCCTTTTACCACGACATTCACCCGTGCATCCGTGCACTGAGCCGCCAGTCTTACACTAACTAATAATTTCCACGCCTGATCATATTCCAGTGTGCAGTCTGCATCTGGATATTCATTCTTCAGACGCTCAATGACTTCTAGTGCCAGTTCTTTTTTATTCATAACAGTATCCTCCTTGAAGGTTGTTTTATCCTTATTATACCTTACATTTTTGCATATTTCTATGCTATAATGATTTTGTATTTTTTGTTCATCGAAAGGAGAATTTTATGAAGAAAAGTTTTTTAAAAGGTGCCTCTATTTTTCTGGCATCTGTACTAACAGTAGGTATGTGTTCTGCTTATAGTGTAAATGCGAAAGCAAAATTTTCTCTACCTAAAAAGACAACATTAAGTTATGACAAAAAAGATAATGGCGGGAATGGTTTTTACACAAATGTGATCTATATCAAGGGAACAAATCGCTCTAATTCAGAATCCATCCTGCGTAATGGTATGAAGGTTAAATCTTCAAATAAAAAGGTTATTTCTACAAAAACTTTTGGAAAAGATTATTATCTTATTGCAGATAACAATCAGGTAGGAATCGGTGTAAAACTTAAGAAAACAGGATCAACAAAAATCACTGCAAAATTTAAATACAGAGGTAAAACTTATTCTGTAAAAACAACAGTTAAAGTTATAAAATACTCAAATCCTTTTAAGAAGATCGTAGTGGATGGAAAAGACTATACTTCTGATTTTAAGAATAAAAACGGATCTGAGATCTCCTTTACGGGACGTAACATCAAGATCACTCCTAATAAGAACTGGAGAGTAAAATCTATTTATACTTACAAGCCAGGAGCTACTAAAATGAAAAAAGTAAAAGGTTCCTCCGTTACAATCCCAACAAATTGCCGTGCTTTTATTACAATGGAAAATAAAAAGAATAAATTAATAGAAAAAGTTACTTTTGATGAAATGGATACTACTGAAGATCCTGGATTTATATTCTAGATACAAATTTTAAAACAGCCCAGAATCGTCTTTTTATACCTGACGATTCTGGGCTGTTCTTATCTTCTACAATTTCTTTGTTTAATCTGTTTCATTTAAATCAATTCCATTCTCTGCCATTTCCCTTGTATGTATCGTTTGACAAACAGGATTCCTCTGAATACCCAGTCTAATGTCATTGCTACCCAGACTCCGAAGACTCCAAGTCCCATCCATTTTCCAAGAACAACGCTGCAGAAGATTCTAAATATCCACATCGTGGCTGATGCTACAACCATACAGTATTTGACATCATTTGCGGCTCTTAATGTGTTCGGGATCGTGAATGCTGGCGGCCAGATCGTTACACAGCATAAAGTATGATATAATAAGATCTTTCTTGTGATCGCTGCTGTTTCTGGTGATAAATGATATACCTGAATGATCAGTGGTAAGATCATAACTACGATGATATTTAATGCGATCAATGCTGCATAGGCTACTTTTAACAGCTTCTTTGTATAGTATCTTGCAGCTTCATAATCTCCAGCTCCGATGCATCTTGATACAACGGTCAGCACTGCAAATCCTACTCCGATTCCTGGGATTAACTCAAATGATGCTACCACATTTCCGATGGCATTGGCTGTGATAGATGATGTCCCAAATCCTGCAACGATACTTAATACCATGATTCTTCCTAGCTGGAACATACTATTTTCAATTCCGTTTGGTACTCCGATATGTAAAATCTTCTGTATTAAATATCCCTTAAAATGAAAATGGATATGTTTGCTTAAATGCACATCCTGATTTTGTTTTGCGAGCAGTCTTACCATAACAACTGCTGCAACAATTCTTGATACTAATGTTGGGATCGCAACTCCCTCAACTCCAAATTTAAACCCATAGATCAAAATCGCATTTCCTGCGATGTTGATACCGTTCATCAACATAGACATATTCATAGAAATCTTTGAATTCCCCATGATACGGAATAATGCGGCGCATCCATTATATATTGCAATAAATGGAATAGATGCCGTGACGATCATCAGATATATTTCTGCGTTATGCATAACTCCTGGTTCAATATTTCCAAACACTACATTTAAAATAAAGTTTTTACATGCATAAATTCCTGCCATGATCACTACAGATAATGAAACAATAAATAAGATCAACTGGTCTGCTGTCTTACATGCCATGATATTTTTTCTCTGTCCGAGAAACTGCCCTGCAACGACGGCTCCTCCAGTTGCCAATGCCGAGAACAGATTGATCATCAATACCATAACACTGTCTACCAATGAAACTCCTGATACAGCTTCTTCTCCAACATTCGCTGTCATGATAGAGTCCGCAAGTCCTACCGTTACAGTTAACATCTGCTCAATGATCAACGGTATGATCAATCGTACGAGATCTTTATTTGAAAACATCCTGTTCCTTGCACTGTCTGTAATTTCCATATTATTTCCTTTCTTTTTCTGTGTTTTAAAGATTATTTCTGCGTTTTGTCTTTTGTTTTACAGTTTTTATCTTATCACACTTTTGATTTTGTTCAAGGTCTGATTAAAAATATTTACATTTTCTCATTTTTATACAAAAAATATACAAGGTATCTTTTGATACCTTGTATACATTGCATATCATCGTTTTTTATTTCACATAATCCATGATAATTTCAACTGCTTTCTGGATTCCTGTCCTTGCTGAATTGATCATGAGATCATAATTACCGGGGTCTCCCCATTTTTGTTTTGTATAATAATTATGATAAGAAGATCTCTCCCAATCGGTTTGCTTGATCATCTTCTTCGCTTGTCGTTCTGTCACATGTTCTGTCTCTACGATCCGTTTGATCCGTTCTTCTAGAGGACTGTGGATAAAGAAACTGTAGCAGTTTTCGTGATCCTTAAGCACCACATCTGCACATCTTCCCACGAAAATGCAGGATTCATTCTCTGCTGCCAGTTCATGGATCACATGTGCCTGGATCATAAATAATTTCTCTGGTGTCATGATCTCTTCTGTGTCAACGCCTGGAAATCTGTGTCCGATCGGGACATTGATAATGTGGCTGTAAACTGCATTCTCCTCGTGATTCTTTACAAACTCTTCCGACATATCACTTTCTTCAGCAACTCTTGCCAAAATCTCTTTGTCGTAGAAAGGAATTCCAAGCTTCTTGGATAACTGCTGTCCGACCTCTCTTCCTCCACTGCCGAATTCTCTGGAAATGCATATGATCGTATTTTTCTTCATATTGCAACACCCCTTTTCTTGAATTACTTTATGTATTCCTTTGGTAATTGTATTAACCATCCTGTGACTGGTTTTATTCTTATATCAAAAAATTACAAATTTCTTTTTCATCTTTATCAGGATATTTTCTTATTAAATTATATATTTTCTCAATTATTTCTTGATCTTCTAACAGATCATCTGCTATTTTATCTACCGTATCTCCTTTTTCAATTTTTCTCTGTACTAGTGTCACTAATTTTAAAAGTTCACCTTTCCTTATTCCTATATTCTCTGCACTTCTTAATTGACTCGCTTTATCGCGGATTGCCATTTGTTCCCTTAAATAAAGATATCTCTCACTCTCATCTTGGCTCATCTTAATCATTTCATCCCTCACCTTTTCCATGTAATGATTTCCTTCAGATTCTTCTCTGATTTCTTCCCAAGTACTTGCTGAAATTAATTTAGCCCATTTATAAAGATCTTGTTTTCTTGCTTTTCCTTTTGTCGTTGCTATTTTACTTAATTCTATCACATGAAATTGAAATTTACTACTATACAATTCACCTGTTGTATCATCTCTTAATAAAATTCTATGATAAAATCCAGGACTTTTTAAATAATTAAAATCAAGAATTCCTACATGAATACATGGAGGTAATTCATAATAAGATTCTCCCTTTTTTAATCCCTCTGTAAACATCCGACAATTATAAAATAAACTTCTCTCTGCCCAATCTTCCTGATACGTATTTTGCATCTCGATATTAATCTTTTTGCCACCATTTAAGATTAATTTGACATCTAGTATTCCCTCTTTTTCTTCTTTTACTTCACCTTCCACAAAAGGATCCGTAACCTCCAACTCTTCAATATCTGTTTCCTTTAAATGCAACAATGCTATTAAAAATCCTTTTACTATCTCTTCATTCTTAAATATCTTTTGAAATGCATAATTATTGGTCAAACAAATATTTAATTCTTCCTTACTTGCTGCTCTCTTTCTTAATTGCGCTTCATTGAAATCTGTAATGTCTTTATTCCCCATATTTTCTCCTTATATTACAAATTATGTAAATTGTTTCATTTATATTTTAACAGATTTCCATTTATTGTCAATTATTTCTTACCTTTTAATTTTGCTTCCTTACAATCGCATATTCATCATCCATCTGGAAATAAGGACAATCCCAATCGCTATAGCTCATAAATCTTGCCATCTCATCTTCATCTAAATTGATATCACATACATAATATTCATAATCTTCATCATACACATAATTACTACAATATTCGCACCCTGCGCTTTTCTTCTTTGCCATATATTCTCTCCTTATTTTTGTGTTTCTTCTATATCTAATGTTACGCACTGTAAAATCTCTGCAAATTCCAGCAAAGATTCACATTTTCCAAATAATATATCATCGACTTTGCTTGTATCCTGCACGATATCTGGGATCATCACTGGATTCATGCCTGCTCCATGTGCGGAACGGATTCCATTGATCGCATCTTCTAATGCGATCGCTTTTGATGGATCGACTTTTAATTGTCTGCATGCTTCGATATAAATATCTGGCTCTGGCTTTCCGTGTTCGATCATATTTCCTGTGATCACGGAGTCAAAGTAGTCAAAAATCCCTTCTCGTTTCAGATTACTTACGGCGTGTTCTTCACTGGAAGATGTTGCAACTCCGATCTTTAGTCCTTTTTCTCTAAGGACTTTCAAAATCTCATGAAGACCCTTCTTAGCTGGCACACCGTCTTCAACTAATTCATAATATGCATCTCTGTATCCATCCAAAAATTTATCAAATGGAAAATCACTTCCGTAATGTTCCAAGAAATATTTCTTACGATTTGTAAGGTTTGTTCCCAATGTATTGACAATATTATGCCCCAGAGGTCCATATCCCAGACGTTCTCCTGCAATATCCCATGACTTCTGTACATAGCGTTCACTGTCAAACATCAGCCCGTCCATATCAAAAACAACGGCCTGTATCTCTTTTAATTTATTAAGATCCATCGTCTCTATTCCGCCTTCCTTGTTGATCATCTTTCTATGATACCACGGATTCCCTTTGATTTCATCTGGTTTACAAAAATCGCACTGACTGTTATCATGGATTTTAGGATTAGGAGGAACTATTTATGAAATCGTCATCGAATTTAAAATCACTATTAAAAAATATTGACCGTAAAGGATATCCTGCATATAAAAGTACGCAAGGTACTTATGATTTTGGAACTTATTTTCTTTCCATTGATCATGTACAAGGCGATCCTTTTGCATCTCCATCAAAATTAAGTATTCATGTGAAAGGAAGATCGGCTGGATTTCCTGCTTCTTTTTATGATACAAAATATAAACAGGTTGCACTCTGTGATCATTTGACACGATTATTTTATCAATCTTTATCTAAGATTTCTTTTCGTGCCAAAGGTTCTGGAAAAAGCGGTTTATTTTCTGTCAGCAAATGTGGACAACAGGTTTTAGAACGGACTGCATCTACGATCGATCCTTCGAATGGTGACATCTCTGTTCACTTTGAAGCTGGTTTCCCTGCAAATGGACGAACTGTAAATGCGAGAGAATTGGATAAAATGTTATTTGAATTACTCCCAGATTGTGTTTCATCTTCTTTGTTTTATAAAAATATTGATCAAAAAATGTTGGAAGAAGTCATTCATTTGTCAGAAGATCAACATACGATCCGAACAGAATTATCTTCTATGGGACTTGTCGCATTTATTGCAGATGGCTCTGTTTTGCCTAGAGAGAGTGGTATCTCACAGAAACCTTTAAGAAACTGTGTAAAATTCCAGTCACCAGATACTTACCGTATATCTTTTGAACTTCCACATCATGGAACGATCACAGGTATGGGAATTCCAAAAGGTATCACATTGATCGTCGGTGGTGGATATCATGGAAAATCCACATTATTAAAGGCATTGGAACTTGGTGTTTATGACCATATCAAAGGCGACGGACGGGAATTCGTCATCACTGATCCAACTGCTATGAAGATTCGTGCAGAAGATGGGCGAAGCATTACAAATACCGACATCTCTATGTTCATTAATAACCTGCCAAATAGAAAAGATACGGTTTCTTTTGACACAGAAGATGCCAGTGGAAGCACCTCACAGGCTGCAAATGTAGTTGAAGCCATGGAAACAGGTTCTTCTTTATTCTTAATTGACGAGGATACGAGTGCCACCAACTTTATGATCCGTGATGAACTGATGCAGCGTGTAGTTCTTCGTGATCAGGAACCGATCACTCCTTTTATCGAACGGATTCGTGAATTGTACGAAAGATATGATATTTCTTCGATCATCGTTGCTGGAAGCTGCGGATCTTATTTCCATCCAGCAGATCATATCATTCAGATGGATCAGTATGTTCCAAAAGATATTACAACTGCCGCCAAAGACGCAGCAAAAGATTTCCCTATGGTTTCACTGCCTAAGAAGAAACATCCAGATCCTTGTTTTGACCGTTGTTTCAAAGCTGGAAATCATCTGAAGAAAGAACGCAAGATCAAGATGAAAACACTTGGGAAAGATGCTTTTTCAATTAATAAAGATACAGTTGATCTAAGATATGTGGAGCAGATTACTGATACTGAACAGACAACAGCTCTTGGTTATGCTTTGTTGTATGCGAAACTTCATTTGATGGATGGAAAGAAAGATCTTCGTACAGTTGCAGATGAATTGATGCAGATCATTGAAACAAAGGGACTTTCTACGATCTTGGATAGCAAATATGTGAAAAGTAATCTGGCAATGCCTCGAAAACAAGAGATTATGGCAGCGATGAATCGTTATCGAAATTTGTAGTTTAACAATTAATACTTTTTGTTATATGGATCAGTCTTTAAATTGACTGATCCATATTTTTTGATCTACAAATTCATAATATCTTTCGCCATCTCCAAAATCACATCTTCTGCCTGTGGCATAACTCCAATCATGTCAAAGAAGCCATGATCACATCCTTGATATCGAATTGTCCTTCTTAATTTTCCATAATCTGCACATTTTTTCGTAAATATATCTGTGCTGAATCTTAAAAAATCATACTCACCTACTACGGTAACAACTGGTGGAAAATCAGATAAATCTTTTTGATAAATAATTGATGCATATGGATTTTCAAGTTTTTCTTTTCCCAAATACAATTCCCTCATCATTTTCCCAGAATTATCCAATCTCTTCATACGACCAACAATATATTTTTCTTCATCTTCGGGAATATCATAGTAATTCTTATCCCAAGGATTTTTAGGATTATTCGAATTATCAATATCACAACATGGATAAATCTCAAATAACAAACGAATCTTATGTTCTTGATCCATTAATACACATGCATTTGCAATACTGGCACCCGCACTGTCTCCAGCAACCACTATTTTATTTTTATTTCCGTTCAATTCATCTGCATGATCATAAATCCAATTTAAAATTTCAAATGCATCCTCAATTCCTGCTGGAAATGGATTTTCTGGTGCTAATCGATATTCTGGAAAAACAACACATGCCTGAGCTTTCTCCGCTATAAATCGGCATTGATTCTCAAACTGTGTATGATCACCTGTCATAAATGCTCCCCCATGAATGTATAGAACAATCGGCATATCTTCTTTATTATCAGGATAATAAAAGAATGTATTGATATAATGTCCATTCACTTGAATTAATTTCTGCTTTGTATTAATCGTATTTTCTGTCAGATCATAGTTCTTCTTATCAGGTCTGTAACGTTCCCCATATAATTGAAATGCGTCAATCGAAAATTCTGTTGGCAAATTTTTGATTTTTTCTTTTGCTGCTTTCAACATTCTTGGATCCATTCCAGATGTCTTTTCAATTTCTGGAATAGGTTTTACGATGAATTCTACACCATCTTCCATTACAGATTTAGAATCATTCTGCAATCTCGCCACCAATTCTTCTTTATACTTGCGCATCTAATCCTCCTTTGCCAATGTTGCGAAAATCGGATCTCCTGCTATGATTTCTTCTCCTTTCGCTAACATTTGTATATCTTCATAATCTTGTGTATTTGAAATTGCCATAATCGTTGTTTCATCGATGTTATTTTTCTCAAATACTGTCTTATCATATGTTAATACTTTCTGTCCTTTTTTTACAGTATCTCCTTCTTCTACAAAGACTTTAAATCCTTCTCCTTCCAAATTCACTGAATCAATCCCAACATGCATTAAAACCTCTGTTCCTTCTTTGCTTTTAAATGCCATTGCATGTTTTGTCTGAAATACAGATGCAATTTCACCGTCAACTGGAGAATAGCAAACTCCATCATTGGATACAATTCCTACTGTTTTTCCAATGACTCCTGTTGAAAATACTTCATCTTTGATATCTTCCTGTTTTACAATCTTTCCTGATGTTACGCTGACAACTTCTGAATCATCGACATTTTCATTTAATACGATGGGTGCAGTATCCACATCTTCCGCAGATTCTTCATCATAATCATCATAAACACTGTCATCAAATCCTAAGATCCATACAGCGATCATTGTAACACCTATCGTAAGTGCTGCTGTGATGATTGCATGCTGTAAGTTGCTTGAATATTTTGCACTATAGTATCCTGGAATTCCTACAACTGAGAACAATCCAAATGCGAAAACTTTTAAATGTACAATACCCGCATAAATTCCTGCAACTGTTGCTCCAATAATTGTAGCATATAATGGTTTTTTCATTTTAACACTGATTCCATATAATGCTGGTTCTGATGTGCCACCAAATAATCCTGAAATTGCTGCTGGAATTGCTAGCTGACGTAATTTTGAATTCTTTGTTTTTAATAAAACTGCTAATGCTGCTGCTCCCTGAGATAATGTAAAGCATAAAAATACAACTAATACAAATTCATCATATCCAACTTCTGCAATGGATGTCATTGCTACTGGAATTAAAGCAAGATGCATACCTGTCATACATAAGAAACTTGCTACAAGTAAAGTTAATGCAAGTGCAACCCATCCTGCTTTTGCAAAAATTGTCTGTAATACAACGGCTAAGCCCTGTCCAAAAATTGCTCCTGCAGGTCCTGTTACGATCAATGCAATCGGTGTCATAAATAAAACAATTAATAATGGTCTGAATAAATGTACCACAACTTCTGGCAATATTTTGTCAATAAATTTCTCAATATATGACATCACCCATACTGTCAGGATAATCGGTACAACAGTTCCATTATAACTTGTCTGTGTTACTGGCAGTCCTAAGAAATGAATTGCCATATGTTGTTCCTGTGTCTGTGTTACCATGCTCACAAAATTAGGATGTAATAACATTCCCGCAATTACAATTGCCAATACTTCATTACATTGAAAACGTTTAGCAGATGTGTATGCAAGAATCACTGGCATGAAATAAAAGACTGCATCTGATGCTGTACTTAATAATGCATATGTCTGACTCTGTTCCGGAAGCAGATTCAGCATAGAACAAATTGTTAATAATACCTTAATCAGACCTGACGCTGCTAATGCGGGAACTAATGGTGCGATACATCCAGAAACTGTTTCTAAAAATCTGTTAACAATATTTCCTTTAGCTTTTTCCTGTTTCTTTCCTGCACCTGCAATTCCATATTCATCCTGTATTGCTTTACATAAATGAATCGCTTTCGGTCCTACGATAACCTGATACTGGTCTCCAACAATTGATGTTCCCATAACTCCATCAATTTTTTTAATTGACTCTTCATCATATTTTGATGCATCTTTAATATACATTCTTAATCTCGTCGCACAGTTTGTAATTGACTTGATATTTTCGGCGCCTCCTGCTGCCTCTATAATCTTTTTTCCTAAAGTTTTATTATCGCTCATATTATTTCTCCTTAAAAAATAAGAAACCAAGGGTCCATAAAGACTCTTGGTTTCGCCGATTTGAATTTATTCATCGTTACAATCCAATTATTTTTTACTTTTTGTTATAATATTTTCAATATGTACTGTTAAATATAACTGTTCTTCTTTGGATATCTTATAATTGTATTTATTATCTACAAATTTTACAACTGACTGAGTACAATTAAATGCCTTCTTATATTGTTCTTTTACAATATGATATAATGGATTATCTTCATCTGTGTACTGCTTATTTTCTAAAAATAGTCTCTGGGCAAAAAATTTTAAATGTGTGATAAACCGATAATAATATACCGATTCTTCATCAAAGTCCAATCCCATCTGATATTTCACAATATTCGTAATCTCTTTTACAAGCTTCATGATATCAACCATTTTGGATGATTCCAGATTTTGCTGTGCGTTCACAAAATGAAATGCTATAAAACCGGCTTCATCTTCTGGCAGTTCTACTTTCAGCTGATCTTTAATAATCTCCAATGCCTGACATCCAATCTCATATTCCTTGTTATAAAATCGTTTGATATCCAATAATAATGGATTTGGAACCTGCATACCATCCAGATAGCGCTTTACCGCCATATGGATATGATCTGTCAATGAAATGTAGATATTATCATCTATCTCTGCATCTAAATATTTCTTTGCTCGTTCAATAATACAATTACTGACTTCTAAATATTTTGATGGAATATCTAATAATATTTCCTGAAATTTCATTGAAAAATCTTTATTTGATGGAACAAATTGTTTTTCAACTTGTTCTACATCAATACAGTCTCCTGCTTTCTTGTCATAAGTAATTCCTTTCCCCATAACAATGATTTCGTTTCCAGTTTTATCTGTTACGACAGCTACATTATTATTAAGTTTTTTCTTAATTTTCATGTATCTCCCTTTCCAAATGATATATTCCAAGACTGGCCTCACCTTTTCTTATATCCTTTTCAGCAAATTCATGCCAAAATAAAAAATGACCCTATAATTTATGCAATAACATATACTATACAGGTCATGCTTGGCTTCACAATCGCAATCCAATTTAAATGTCTAATAAAACAGAGTATCGCCCATTACTTAAAACGGTCACAATCTCTATACTTTTTATTATATCCACTTCCATAGCAATTGTCAACTGAATAAATTTTGCAAATGATATCTGCCAGTATATCAAAATCCTTCCGTCCACGAACACAAAAACTTTATCTTAATTTCTACGAGACCTTAAGAAGAGAGAAATTTTAGTTTTCGATTAGCTCAATGTATAAGCCAATACAGTAAAACATACATACTATGAGTTTTGATTTATTGGATTTAATACCTGTAAACTTTAGGTATCTGAGAAAAACGAAATAAAAGAATAAAAGATCCAGAACCATTGAAATTTTGCCGTCGTTTTGAACGGTTCGCAGCAAATTTGGTGCATTGTTTGAACTCGCGTAGCGAGTGAGTTATGCAAGGAAAATTTGCGAATCAGCGACCGGTCAAAATGGCGAGCAAAATTTCTGGTCTGAATCTTCTATTCTTTTATTTCGTTTTTCTAAGATACGGAAAGACTACAGATATCAAGCCAGGAAATTAAAACATATCAGAAATCTGTGCATGTAATCCCTGTAATGAATTCACTTCTTCATTCTGATCCTGATGTGCTTTTACATAAGCGATTCCTTCAGCTGCTGCTTTGGCTGCTGCGATCGTTGTATAATATGGAATCTTCGCTTTGATCGCACCTTTTCTTAGGTAACTATCATCGTTCACGCTGTCTTTTCCGACTGGAGAGTTTACAATAATATCGATATTACCATTTGTGATAAGGTCAAGGATGTTTGGTCTTCCTTCGCTTAATTTATTGACTTTCTCAGCTTCAATTCCAGCTTCTTTGATCAGTTTACATGTGTTTTCTGTTGCAAGGATCTTGAATCCGTCGTCTGCGAATGCTTTTGCTACTTCTACAACTTCTTCTTTATCCTTGCGATTTACAGAAATCAGTACCGTTCCTCCTAATGGAAGTTTCGCTCCAACACCTTCCTGTGCTTTGTAGAAAGCTTCTCCATAGGATTTGGATAATCCAAGAACTTCTCCTGTAGAACGCATTTCTGGTCCTAGAACTGGGTCTACTTCTTGGAACATATTGAATGGGAAGGCTGCTTCTTTGACTCCATAATATGGAATTGCCTGTTCTTTTAATTCTGGTACTGGTGATGGTTTTCCTGTTAATTCAGATGTGATGATCTGTGTTGCCAGTGGAACCATTCTCACGTTACATACTTTGGATACCAAAGGTACTGTACGAGATGCACGTGGGTTTGCTTCTAATACATAAACTTTATCATCTTCGATCGCATACTGCATATTCATTAGTCCTTTGACATGCATTTCTTCTGCGATCTTTCTTGTGTATTCTTTGATCGTTTCCAGGTTTTCTTCTGAAATATGAACAGATGGAAGAATACAAGCGGAGTCTCCTGAATGAACTCCTGCAAGTTCGATATGTTCCATCACTGCTGGTACAAATGCGTGTGTTCCGTCACTGATCGCATCTGCTTCACATTCCATCGCATGATTTAAGAAACGGTCGATCAGGATTGGGCGGTCTGGTGTTACACCAACGGCTGCTTTCATATATCCTGCCATGCTTTCGTCATCATAGACAACTTCCATTCCACGTCCACCAAGAACGTAGGAAGGTCTTACCATCACTGGATATCCGATCTTTCCTGCGATCTCTAATGCTTCTTCTACTGTTGTTGCCATTCCTGATTCTGGCATTGGAATCTCTAATTTATCCATCATTTCACGGAACAGATCACGGTCTTCTGCAAGGTCAATGACAGATGGAGATGTTCCAAGAATCTTCACACCATTTTTCTCAAGTTCAGCAGCAATATTCAGTGGTGTCTGTCCACCAAACTGAGCGATCACTCCTAATGGTTTTTCTTTATTATAAATACTTAATACATCTTCCACTGTTAATGGTTCGAAATATAATTTATCGGATGTATCGTAATCTGTAGATACTGTCTCTGGGTTGCAGTTTACGATGATCGTCTCGAATCCCATTTTCTTCAGTGCCTGAGATGCATGTACACAGCAGTAGTCAAATTCGATACCCTGTCCGATACGGTTTGGGCCTCCACCTAAGATCATGATCTTTTGTTTATCTGTAGATACTGGGTTCTTGTCTTCTGCATTGTATGTTGAATAATAATATGCACTGTCTGGTGTTCCACTTACATGAACCCCTTCCCATGCTTCTTCGACACCGATAGAAATACGTTTATTTCTGATATCTTCTTCTGGAATCTCTAATAACTGACTTAAATATTTGTCAGAGAAACCATCTTTCTTCGCTGATGTTAACATTTCATCAGATGGCATGTTTCCTTTGCATGCAAGAAGCTTTTCTTCTTCCTCAACTAACTCTTTCATCTGCTCGATAAAGTATGTTTTTACTTTTGTCAGTTCAAAGATCTCATCGACAGTTGCACCTTTTCTTAATGCTTCATACATGATGAAATGACGTTCGCTTGATGGTGTCACTAATTTCTTTAATAATTCTTCTTTTGTTAAAGTATCAAAGTTGTTCGCATGTCCAAGTCCGTAGCGTCCTGTCTCTAAGCTTCGGATTGCTTTCTGGAATGCTTCTTTGTATGTCTTACCGATACTCATAACTTCACCAACGGCACGCATCTGTGTTCCAAGTTTGTCTTCGACACCTTTGAATTTCTCAAACGCCCAACGTGCAAACTTGATAACGACATAGTCACCGTCTGGTACATATTTATCTAATGTTCCGTATTTTCCACATGGAATATCTTTTAATGTTAAACCTGCTGCAAGCATTGCAGAAACTAAAGCGATCGGGAATCCTGTCGCTTTGGATGCTAATGCTGAGGATCTTGATGTTCTTGGATTGATCTCGATAACAATAATACGGTCTGTCACTGGATCATGAGCAAACTGTACGTTTGTTCCACCGATAACCTGTACAGAATCTACGATCTTATATGCCTGTTCCTGTAATCTCTGCTGACATTCTTCAGAGATCGTGAGCATCGGTGCGGAACAGAAAGAGTCTCCTGTATGCACTCCTAATGGATCGATATTCTCAATGAAGCAAACTGTGATCATATTTCCTTCTGCATCACGGACAACTTCTAATTCTAATTCTTCCCATCCAAGAATGGATTCTTCTACAAGTACCTGTCCAACTAAACTTGCCTGAAGTCCTCTTGCCATAACGGTCTTTAATTCTTCTTTGTTGTATACCAGTCCTCCACCGGCTCCACCCATTGTGTAAGCTGGACGAAGTACCACTGGATAACCAAGCTTATCAGCGATCTTCAACCCATCTTCTACGCTGTAAGCAACCTCGCTTCGAGCCATCTCGATTCCAAGTTCATCCATTGTCTTCTTAAACTCGATACGGTCTTCTCCACGTTCAATACTATCTACCTGTACACCAATTACTTTGACATTATACTTATCTAAAATACCCTTTTTATATAACTCTTCGCATAAATTTAATCCGGACTGCCCACCTAAGTTTGGAAGTAAAGCATCTGGACGTTCCTTTGCAATGATCTCCTCTAAACGTTCTGCGTTCAGCGGTTCAATGTAAGTTTCGTCAGCTGTCTCTGGATCTGTCATGATCGTTGCTGGATTGGAGTTGACCAATACGATCTCATATCCAAGTTTACGAAGCGCCTTACACGCCTGTGTCCCCGAATAGTCGAATTCGCATGCCTGACCGATGATGATCGGACCAGAGCCAATGATCAACACTTTGTTAATATCTGTTCTTTTTGGCATAAAAATAATTCCTCCTTTAGACTTTATTATTATTATATAAGAAAATCAGTGAAATCGGAATCATTTTGTGAAGTTTTTTTAACTATATTAACTTTGGATTTTCTTACCAATTCGTAAGAATTTCTTAATGACAATTTATAAATCGTTTATATTTGTTTATATTCTGTATATTGAATCTCGAAATGGAAATGATTATACTATAACCATACCTCAAGGAAAGACCTAAAAGATAAGACAATAAAAGAATTTCAGGAAACATCCTACAGGTATAGTTTTTTCATATATATTTTTAATCCTCTCTTTTCAAAAAGGAAACCATCACACCCCAGATGGTTTCCTTTTATTTTTGTCAGATTTTCCCGCCTTGCTTTTCATTTTTGCCTATAATATAATGATGTTTGTTACTTTTTTATAGATTTTCAATAAAGAAAGAGAGGAACGTATGTTTTTACATACGGAAAAAAACTATGTTGGAAAACTTATTTAAATTAAAGGAGAATCATACCTCCGTAAAAACTGAAGTCATTGCTGGTATTACTACATTTATGACAATGGCTTACATCCTTGCGGTAAACCCAAGTGTGCTTTCTGCAGCTGGTATGGACCCTACTGCTGTCTTATTAGCTACATGTATCGCTTCCTTTATCGGAACTTTATGTATGGGACTTACTGCGAACCTTCCATTCGTACTTTCCGCTGGTATGGGATTAAATGCTTATCTTGCTTATACCGTTGTTGGTGTGATGGGTTATCACTGGCAGGTTGCTTTACTTGCTGTATTCGTTGAAGGTATCATCTTCATCGTATTATCTTTGACCAATGTTCGTGAAGCAATCTTTGATGCGATCCCTTTGAATCTTAAGAAGGGAGTTTCTGTCGGAATCGGTATCTTTATTGCCTTTATCGGTCTTCAGAACGCAAAACTTGTTATTGGAAATAAATCTACATTGGTATCTATCACAAACTTTACAAAAGATTTCCATACTGCTGGAATCTGTTCTTTACTTGCAGTTATTGGATTATTGATCACAGTCATTCTTTATATTAAAAAAGTACCTGGATCTATCCTGATCGGAATCCTTGCTACATGGGTGATCGGAATGCTCTGCCAGATAACAGGAATCTATGTTCCTGATTTCAAAACAGGTTATTACAGCCTGTTCCCTACATTTGCAATGACAGATTTTTCAAAATTAGGAGAGACTTTCGGTAAATGTTTCCAGTATGACTTGGGCAAAGTCGGAATCTTTAATTTTATCGCCGTTGTATTATCTTTCTTATTTGTCGATCTGTTTGATACACTCGGAACTTTAGTCGGTGTCAGCACAAAAGCTGGAATGCTTGACGAGGAAGGTAAACTTCCTGGAATCAAACCTGCATTAATGGCAGACGCCGTTGCTACAACAGCTGGTGCAGTTCTTGGTACTTCTACTGTTACAACATTCGTTGAATCTTCTTCTGGTGTTGCTGCAGGTGGACGTACTGGTTTAACAGCTGTTGTTTCAGGATTCTTATTCCTGATCTCAACATTATTTGCACCGCTCTTTACAGCAATCCCATCATTTGCGACAGCCCCTGCGCTGATCATGGTTGGATTCTTAATGTTTGGAGCAATCTCTGATATCAAATTTACAGATGACAATATGACAGAAGCCGTACCTGCTTACCTTTGCATTATTGCAATGCCATTATTCTACAGTATCTCTGAGGGAATCTCTATCGGGATCATCTCTTATGTGATCTTGAATGTAGTTTGTGGTAAAGCAAAGAAGATCACTCCTTTAATGTACGTACTTGCATTATTATTCATCCTGAAATATGCCGTTTTATAAGTATAGAAAAACAGCCGTATCATGATCGATACGGCTGTTTTATTCTTATCTCATATTAAATTAAAATGCTTGTCCTACTGAACGATTCTTCTGACACCCCATACAGCTCTGTAATCAGCATTCCGCACATTGATTCCTGTGTCTTTGCTTCCTGCATGAATGATCTGGTTATCTCCAATGTAGATCGCTACATGTCCTACACCGTTCACTACCTGATAGCAGATCAGATCTCCTGGCTGCTTCTCATTCCATGATACTGCTGTTCCTTCATATCTCTGTGCTGTTGAACTGTGTGGCAGTGAATATCCAAAATGTTTATATACCTGCATCGTGAATCCAGAACAGTCAACTCCATTCGTAAGGCTTTCTCCACCCCATACATAAGGATTGCCTCTAAACTGCATTGCGTAGTCTACAACACTTTGTCCTGTTGCCGTTCCATAAGTTTCCCATGTATCTTCTTCCGGTCTTGACTCAGATAGATACTGTGAACTTACATAACAATAAACTCCACTATATCTTACCGTTGTCCATCCAGACCGTTCTCCATAACAGGTGATCTGCGTACCTTTCTTGTATGATCCTGCCTTTGCTGCACTTGTCGACGCTTTCTTACGGATCGTCAAAGAACTTGCCGTTACATATCTTGTATATGTATCTGTTGTTATATTCGCTGCTTTCTGTGCTGTTACAACAACTGGTTTCTTCTTTGACAGATATCTTGTTGCGATATATCGATAATATCTTCCATATTTGATCTTCGTATAAGATCTTTTCTTCTTGTAGCAGCGAACCTTTGCTGCTTTCTTGTATGATCCAACGATCTTTCCCTTATTTGATGCTTTTTTACGAACCACTACGTTATTGGCTGTTACATATCTTGAATAGGAAGCATATACATCATGTGTATGTGAACTCATGGATAAGACCACCATACAACATATACTTACTACACAGGAAATGAGGATTCCAGTAGTCTTTCTCTTCATATTTCCTCCCTTTAGTTCCATTTTTTACCGACTACCTCTAGTTTACTACCTCATTTTTCATATGTAAACCATTTCGTAATATTTTTTTCATAAATTCTTATGAAAAATGTACCTATTTGCAACATTCTTCATCGTTTTGAATCAAATCTTTGATCGTCTGCATGCCTTCTTCCTTATTATTTTTTAACTACATTATCTTACAATTCTTCGAACACAATTTACTGATCTGTAATTTGCTACTGATGTATGTATTCCTGTCGCCGTGCTTCCTGCATGAATCACACGATTATTTCCAATATAAATTCCAACATGTCCGATTCCATTGATCGCATTATAGCAGATCAGATCTCCCGGCTGTTTATTCGCCCATGAAACTGCTGTTCCATAGCTTCTCTGGAAAATGGAACTGTGTGGAAGATAGTATCCAAAATGCTGAAAAATCTTCATTGTGAACCCAGAGCAGTCAACACCTGTTAACAAGTTTTCAAATTATAGCAATATTGACATATACACATAAAAAATAGCACCTTCACTCTAGCAAAGTAAGGTGCTATTTCTATAGTTTCATACTCGCCGGAAACAGATAGGTTTCGTCTATCGTGCCGACTTCCTTATTATTTTACTTTTATTACTTTTTTCACTTCTGGACCGTTTCCGTATCCTTTTCCTAATGCTGTACTAATTCTGATCGTCAGCTTTTTACCTTTTCTTGCTCCATTAGGAACCCATACGGTATAACTCTTCTTGCTTCCTTTTACCCAGTTGCCAGCAACCCACATACCGCCAACTTTTGGTACTTTTTTCTTTAAAGTTACTTTTACTTTATATCTGGTATAAGTATAAGGTGGTACCCATTCATAACGTGAAACGCGTCCACCGATCCAGTGTTTTCGCCACCAGCCTTTCACTGTTACCTTTTTCCTCTTTACAACTTTTATTGACTTCACGGCTGGTTTCTTGCTAGATCCAGTTTTCATCGTTACTACGTCAGATGGATCTCCTGTCATACCATTTGCATAAGACTGTAAACGGAACTTGTAATTTGTCAAAGGCTTTAATCCTTTTATCGTAACTGGATTACTGGTACCGCAAGAGTTGTATCCTATTGTTTTTGCTGTCGTCCATTTACCTTTTTTCAGGACCTGAATCCTTACGGAAGTGTTCCGTTTATTCGGATAATCTATCCAGAACTTCGCAGAATTATAACCAGTAGCCACACGTGGTTTCTTCAATTTCTCTGCCGGACTGATCACGTAAGTTGTAAAGGTCTTTCCATTTGTTGTCTTAAATGTGATCCATGCATGTCTTCCTGGTGTCGTAGCTTTTGATGGGATTCCATCATAATCAACTGTGTTGGAATTATACCAATCCCATGTCTTTCCACTAAGGTGATCATATACCTCGATGATCTTATCGTCAGAATTCGCTGGCATCGTCTGTGCTATAACTTTTTTCTTGCCTATATCCTCAAGATTGATCTCACTTGGTGAACAAGTAACTCCATTAGCATAAATCCAGTTGTGACCGTTTAGGTTGAACATGAATGTTGCCGGATAATAAGCTGACTTATCAACAGATATACATACATAATATGTATCCTTTGTTAAAGTTATCGGACCTGGATTCCACTGTTCTACCTTACTACTCAAGTCACTTTTTGCTGTAGCTTCTTTGTATATCATTTCACCACGAGAATTATACATTCGAATATAAGTATTGTTAAAACCAAAATGACCGCTTCTTTCTTTTTCAGCCAACTCAAACGTTGGATTGATTACTGCTCTATCACTAACATTAAACTTATACCAACGCTCATCTTTTCCTACCTGGGCTGTAACACCTTCAAAGAGACTGTACTGCATACCAGATAATGGGATTTCTATTGCTGTATCTTGATTAAGACCAATGGCTTTCTCTTTACTCTTTACTTCTTTATTGAGATACTCTGATTTCATAGTAATTGTAGCTGAAGTAGTCTTTGAAGTTGAAGAAGCAAAAATAACTTCACAGGCATTCTCCATTGTCTGCCCTGGATACAGGTAAAGTATATTTGCATCAGCCGGCACTGCATTTTCACGGCTAACACACTCATGACCTCCCACTTTTATCCGCATACGATAATTCTTACTCTTTGGTGTGACATTATTATCCAATGTTATTTTCACTGGTTTCGCTGTTTTATTAGTTATCGTAAAAGAATGCGTAGAATCTGATGATTTAGACACGGTAATAGATGATGATGGTTTTATACTTCCTGATTCATCAACATAAAAACTATGTTCCTCCCCTGCGTTAACATCAACACCTGCTATAAATCCGAATCCAAACACCAAAGCACATAGCAGCAATGCCTTCATAAAATAGTTACATATTCGTCTTTTTCTCTCTTTTTTCATAATTCGCCCTCCTGTTTATTCTCCAACGAAGTTGGGTGGGTTTCCGTTCTAAAACCATTAAGTTCTCTAAGAAAATTATAACAAATATGTTCTATTTTTACCCTGTCCTTAAGTACAGGTTTCTTGTTTTTGTAGTATATATATACTGAATTATCACATATATCTTTCTGGGCTGCTTGGAATAATAAAGTTCTTATTCGTAACTGCAATCGCAAGCCTTGTTTTATTGGCATATCCAGTTTTGGATAAAATATTGGATATATGAAACTTTACCGTTCTTTGGGATATGTGCATGCGTTCCGCAATTTCACTATATTCAAGTCCTTCACATACAAAGCGCAGCACTTCGATCTCTTTTGCGGTAAGCTCTGAACTATCAGCAAGCCCCAGCTTTACACTCGGTGTCTTATCCGGGAAAATGCTTTCTCCTGCCATTGTTCGTTCTATGACATCGATCAGGTTCTCCGGGCTGATATCTTTATACCAGAAGCTGTCCACTTTCGCTTCCTTGGCTCTCTTTAAATATCCGACTTCTACCATTGAAGTTACGATAATTATTTTTATGCCTGGGAATTCTGCTTTAATTTCTGTTGCCGCTTCTATGCCGTCTTTATTCCCCGCTGTGCATACATCCATCAAAATCAAGTCAATCTGTTCCCGTCTACAAACGGCCAGCGCAACATCTGCTCCATTTACGCTGGCAGAAAGTGCGTATTTGCCACTGTCTAAAAGTATTCTTTCCATATTTTCACGAGGCATCCTCTGATCCTCTACGATCAATACTTTCTTCATTTTTGCTCTCCTTCTTCTGAAATGTTATTGTCAATACAAAATACGGAATAGACTGTATCTGCATTTCCCCGCCATGATCAAATATATGCCGGGAAAGATTATATAGTCCCCCTTTTGGGACAACTTCTTTCTCCGGTGCTGCCCCATTATTTGTAATGCGAATACGATAAAAATCATTATTTTCCTGCATCGTTATAAAAAGTTCTGCCGCACCAGCATGACATACACCATTCGTCAGACACTCTCTCATCGCAAGTATATATATATTGGCATAATCTTCGTTCTTAGGCAAAGAGCCAAGGCATTCTATCTTCACACCAAGAGTTTTCGCATCCTGCAGAAATTGTTCAAATTCTCCTTCCCCAAAAGGCTGCTGATTATCATTCCAGATTGCATTTACCGCCTGACAAAGTAATCTGACCGCATCGCTGTAATCTTCACTTCCCTGCAATAAATTCTGCCGGATTGCTGTCAATCCCGCACCCATCTGATCATGCAGTTTTGTCTTGGCAGCAAGCACTTCCCTTTCTCTTGTCAAGATCAATACATTGTCAGAAAGATATCGAAGTTCCCTTGATATTTCTTTCAGCTTCTCCGTCTGCTTTGTCAAATTTATTTTCTCATGATATTGCTTTGTAACATCCATAAAAACAGCTTCTATATAAATCTTACCATCTCTGTCTCTGACTTCATTTTCCCGATAATCCCATACCTTCCCATCTGGGAAAATATAAGTGTCTTTTTTACCTGCAAGCCTAATCACACCGTTTTGTATACTTGTATGAAGTGCATCTCGTAACTCACTGAATTCTTGCAGATCTTTATGCGCAAGAATCCTAAAAAGCTGATATATCTGCGTATTGGCAAGCTTCACTGTTCCATCAGAATTAAAATAGCAGATGCCTATCGGAAGAAGATTCATCGCTTCTTTGATCGAATTCCGATTAACTTTTTCTTTTGATATCCTTTTTAATCTGATGCCTTCCCAAATAAGCAAAAAATCAATGGCACCGACAATACACCAGATAACCCATATCGGAACAGGCAACACTTCATAATAGTTTGCTCCCTTATCGATCTGTCCGAACGAATATACCAGATGATTCAACAGGAAAAACAAAAATAAAAGAGCTAAAATATTCCAATTCCATTTCTCCAGGCGCATATCATAAAATATAATAAGCAAAAATAAAGCACCTGCCAGACTGAGCAACACCATCGTCATCAACAACGTCTGCATTACTTTTCACCTGCCTTTTTTATGGTAAATGTAAATTTCCATATACCGTCTTCATTTTCACCTTGATCCGTCTTGTCAAAGAATGAGTTCAGATCATCTTCACTTTCTACTTCCATACAAAAAACCATCTCTTCTCCACACGGACGAATCTTTACCCACATAAATTTAATAGAATCTACACAGGCTTCTAATATTGATTCAAAAAAGCTATAAATGCGAACCGCATCCCTCACATAAATACGCTCCCCTGCTGGGGCTGTAAGTGCACATTCTATCCCCATCAGCCTCAAGCTGCTAAAAGACTCCTCCAAACAAGCTCCAAGCTCTGCAATATCTGACACGGCTTCTCTTTCTCCAATAAAGATCAAATTCCCATATCTTTTTATGTATGTTCCGATCAAACTGATCTTAGCCAGCAGCCTGCGGCTCTCTGCCAGATCTTCTTCCTCTTCGTATCGAATCAGCAATTCATTCAACAGCCCGATCTGTCCAGCAGTCTGTGTCTGCAGTTTGTCATATAAGCGGTTCTTTTCCCGCAACATATAAATCTTTGCCTTTGTCTGATAATTTTCCTGTTCCAGACAATTACTCTCTTCGATCGTCTTTCTATTTTCTTCCAATCGATCAAGCAACATCATGATATCTTCAATATCTTCCTGCCATAAAATATGTCCGCCCTGAATCGGCCTGTTTTTGATCATTGTTTTCTTATCAATCCTAACTTCTTCCTTCTCCGCTTCCCTCATCACCATTTCTGAAAGCTTCATTGCATTAGCAGAAGTATATATGACATGATAATCCTGGTCTGTGATCTGCGCTCCCATTGTACATACTTCAAATAGCTGTTCATACCCTGTATTTGTCTGAATCAACCCGCAGTGAAGGCAGCTCTCAAATATGCACATAAACATCAGACATAACGCCGCTGTGATATCTCCACCAATAACCTGCATCCACTCTGCACCACTTGCATAAATAATGGCATAAATAATAGAAATACAAATCCCTATGATCGGCAAATACTTCTTTCTCCGAGATGACCTGCACTTATAAACCATTAAAACAAATGCCGATACTGCACAAATAACATCCCACAACAGTACGATATAATATCCCCACGCATAACTGTAACCTTTATCCGTCCATACTTCACCTGCCGAAAAAGAAAACACGAGCTGATGAAAATCATTTGTCAAAACAAGCAAGGAGCAAAGCGTTGTAGGAATATATAACAACTTTGACCATTTCGGTAAAGTATACTCTTCTGGCTGTCCAAGAAGAACTGCCATCTGTACCGCCGCCTGGGGAATGAACAACATCGGCAGATAATAACTGTACCATGAGTAACGCTCTACATTTACATCCATCGCGAAAAAGTACTTTATACTACGCACAATAAACCAGAAGATCATTAGTCCTGATATAAAAAGCAGTGTATTTTTTGCGGCTTTTTGAACGACTCGCTTATTAATGCTGATCCCCCATCCAATATATAGTCCAATATAGATCAATGTTCGTAAAACCCCAGCGATAATATAAATATATCTTGAACTTACCTTGCCTAAAATACGGCATATTATTGCAGCGATCACCAATCCTGCGATAATAATTTTATTCAGATTTCTATTTTTCTGTCGTTCTTTTGTATTACAGCGCACATGCCACTTCCTTTATTTGAAATGTTTATTTTAACACTTACATCATAGCAATTAATATTTTTATTGTCCACGTCTTTGACATATACACATAAAAAATAGTCACCCTGATTCTTGGCGGAACGAGTGACTATTTAAACGAATTTTGCCCGAATCGGATAGGTTTCAGCTATCCTTTCCAGTTACCTTGTTAAGTATATTATAATCATTTTTCTTAGAATTATCAATAATTCTGTAATTGTTTCATGTCCTTACTAACAATAAAGACAATCCCTATTGGTATTTTCACTTTTCCTGTTGTAATTTTATCATCAAAAAATAAATCTTTTTCATAAAGTTGAATACTATAGCTTTGATAAAAAATACATGCTTTGATATTTTTCTTATATTCATTTTTCACATTGACATATTGTGAGGCAGAAATAAGTACTTTATTTTTTGGATGAATATTTTCTTCAACAACTTTTTTTAAAATCCTCAGATTTTTATTATTATAATCTTTATTTACTTGGTATTCTATTGATAATTTTTCACGAAATTGCATGCCACCTTTCGGTGCCTCATACCAAGATGAATAACTTGGTTCTTGTAGTTCCTTTTTTTCATCTTTAGCTTTAATATAATATTCTCCAAATCCAATATCTACAACGTTTGATTTATCCGTTATTCTTTTATTTCCTATGATTTTTTTATCCAATGGAATATATTTAATGCTTTCAACATTTGATACATCTTTTATATAGAAGGATAATAAGCTATTTTCCATATCTTTTGATTTTTTATCATTCGCAAATACATTTTCTGTCTTTCCACTTAATATCAACATACCTAATAAACATATAATTACAACTACATATTTTTTTATCTTGTTTTCTTTTATCATGATTTTTTCATATCCAATCGTATGTTATCAAGCAGAAAATATCTCAAATAAATTCTCTGCTTGATTAAAATCCTTTTATTATCTATTTTTTATAAACCTTCTAATATTTTTCTCACATCTATATCCTAAAACACAAAATAATAATGCTTGTATTCCTCTTCCTACTGCATTATTAATGTCTGGAGTTAGAACAATAAAAAATAAAATAAGATAACCAATTCCTATAATTAAATATCTATTATTTTTTTTATTTTTCAATTCATTTCACCTACCTAAAACAATACAAATACAATTAATCTTGCTCCTATTCCAGCAAATGTTTTTGGAATTCCTACTTTTTGTAATGCATGCTGAATTGCGTCTGTAATTGTCCCCTCTTCCATAACCATTACTCACATTGATATTATCTTCCTTTAATGAAAAAATCCCGAAACCCGCATAAATGCGTGGTTTCGAGACCTTTAACCGAGAGCGATAGACGGGGCTCGAACCCGCGGTCTCGACCTTGGCAAGGTCGCGCGTTACCAACTACGCCACTATCGCATATAATGACTGTTCCTTTTTCAGAACAGTCATTATTTTACCTTATTCACAGTTTGTTGTCAATCATTTTTTACTAAAATTCCGCAACAACTGTTTTTCCTGCAACTGTTTTTTCTCCAGTTTTATAAGCTACTTTTGGCAGATTAGAATCTTCTAAGACAACAACCATAACATCTGGGCTATATCCTTCTTTCTTGATCAGATTGATATCAAACTCTACCAACTTATCTCCTGCCTTTACTTCTTGTCCACTCTTGACAAAAGACTTAAATCCTTTTCCATCTAATTTAACTGTATCAATTCCGATATGAATTAAAAGATTTAATCCTTCTTTTGTCTCGATTCCAATCGCATGTAAAGATGGTTTCATTAATGCTGTGATCTTTCCATCTGCTGGTGCAACAATGACACCTTTTTCTGGTTCGATCACAACACCATCTCCCATAGCACAAGTTGCAAATGCCTCATCTTTTGCCTGTGTCATTGCAAGAACTTTTCCTGTTGCTACCGCAACTAATTTACCATGTCTGATTTCTTTTTTTTCTTCTTCTTTGGAGGAAACTATGGGTGTTACCTCTTCTTCTTTGGAAGGATCTGTTCCATGCTGTGCATAATATTCCACATATTCTTCAAAATTACTCTTGATCACAGATACCTGTGGTCCATAAATAATCTGAATTCCTGTTCCTTTTTTGATGATTCCTTTGGAACCAGATTGTTTTAAGTACTGATCTGTCACCTTAGTTTCATCTGTTACTGTGATACGAAGTCTTGTAGCACAGCAGTCAATATCTTCAATATTTTTGATTCCACCAAGTCCTTTTAAGATCATAAAGGAAATTGGATCCTCTGGTGCGTCTGTATCTTCATTTGCTGCACCTTTTTTTGCCTGGTAATCAGCTTTTGTATATAATTTTACCTCTTCTTCGTCATCATCTCTACCTGGTGTTGGAAGATCAAATTTCTCAATGACAAATTTGAACACAAAGTAATATAATACTGCATAAACTGCAAATACTGGAAGGATCATCATCCAGTTACTCTTTGTCTGTCCCTGTAATACACCGTATAACATAAAGTCGATCAATCCACAAGAGAATGTTGTTCCGATACAAATCTTTAAGATATGCATTAATGCAAATGACAAACCTGCTAATCCACAATGTAAGATAAATAATCCTGGTGCAATAAATAAGAATGTAAATTCAATCGGTTCTGTAATTCCTGTAAGGAATGATGTTAATGCTGCTGAGAATAGTAATCCTCCAACAATTTTTCTTTTTTCTGGTTTTGCACAACGATACATTGCATAAGCTGCTCCAGGAAGTCCCGCCATCATGAAAGAATATTTTCCTGTCATGAATCTACATGCTTCTACTGCAAAATGTTTTGTATTTGGGTCTGCCAGCTGTGCAAAGAAGATATTCTGTGCACCTTCTACCATCTTTCCAGCAACTTCCATTGTTCCTCCAAGAGATGTCTGCCAGAATGGTAAATAAAATACATGATGTAATCCGAATGGAATTAATGCTCTCTCTAAGAATCCAAAGATTGCTGTTCCAAAATATCCAGAATGCATAACCAGATTACCAAGTGCAAAGATTCCACTCTGAATCGTTGGCCATACAAAGAAGCAGATAATACCTACACCGATATGTGCGATTACACTAATAATTGGCACAAAACGCACTCCTGAGAAAAATGCTAATGCTGCTGGTAATTGCTGTTTATAAAAGCGATTATGTAATGCTGCTGTTACAAGTCCTACGATAACTCCAGCAAATACTCCCATCTGAAGAGAATCAATACCACAGACACTCGTGATCTGTCCGTTTAAGACACTCTTTGCATATGTTCCGTCCGCTAAAATCTTTCCTGATAATTTTAACATCGCATTAATTGTTGAATTCATTACAAAGAATGAAATACCTGCAGAAAGTACTGCGACTGCTTTTTCATTTTTTGCCATTCCTAATGCTACTGCTAATGCAAAGATCAATGGTAAATTTCCAAAGATTGTATTACCGACCTGTGACATGATCGTTAAAAGCGCATTTAGGATAGTTCCCTCTCCCATGATTCCTTGTAAATGATACGCTGCGATCGTATCAGCATTAGTAAATGAAGATCCCAGTCCTAGTAAGATACCTGCAATTGGTAACACAGATACTGGAAGAAAAAATGATTTTCCGATCTGTTGTACTACCGCAAATGCTGAACTTTTCTTTTTCTTTGCCATTTTAATCCTCCTTTGTGACAACTTGATACATGGTTACTGTCTGATACACTTCTCCTGCGTCAAATACTGGTGCATCAAACTCTTTTGTGTTAATACTGTTTGGGAAATAATGTGGTTCCATGCAAAATCCACATCCTTTTCCATAGATCACTCCCCCTTTCCCTTTTGTTGATTTCATTGTATTTCCAGTGTAAAACTGTAATCCTGGAAGATCTGAATAAACTTCCATTTTAATACCCTGTTCTTCATCCAATGCTTCCGCCATTTTTCGGAAACCACAATCTTTATTCCGAATTACAAAATTATGATCATATCCTTTGCCTTTTTCTAGTTGTTCATCTTCAGCATATAGATCATTCTTAATCTTTTTCCATTCACGGAAATCCATCGGTGTATGTTCTACTTTTCTGATTTCTCCTGTTGGGATCGTATCTTCATTGATCGGTGTAAATTCATCTGCATAAATCCTTACTTTTGTATTTTCGATCGTTCCGCTTTCATGTCCACCCAAGTTAAAGTAATTATGATTTGTCAGATTGATCAGCGTTTTCTTATCGCTGACTGCATGATAGGAAACGATCAATCCATTTGTTTCCGTTACCGTATAAATGATATTTGTTACCAATGTTCCCGGAAATCCTTGTTCCCCATCTGGACTTACATAAGTAAACTTCACTGCATGATCATCAATGATCTCACTATCCCATAAGACTTTGTGAAATCCATGTTCTTTGTCACTGTGAATGTTATGTTTTCCACGATTTTTTGCTACATGATACTCTTTCCCATCAATTTCGAATCTGGCATTTGAGATACGGTTTACATTCCGTCCGACAGTTGCTCCAAACATAATTCCATTCTCAAAATATTCTTCCAAGGTGTCATATCCAAGGGCTACATCTTTGATGTTTCCCTCCTTGTTTTTTACAAGGAGAGAAACAATATTTACACCAAAATCAGTAACTTTGACTGCAAATCCATTTTGATTTTCAATCGTGTATAGAAATGCTTCTCTTTTATCTTCTAAAAAGCCAAAACTTTCTTTTGTTACACCCATATCAGCCTCCTGCTTAGTGTCCATGTTCCATTAAGTCCATAACAACAGGATCTGTAGAATGAACTCCTTTTGCTTTAAGTTCTTCAATCTTTTCTTTAAACTGTGGCAGATATTTTGCATGTGCAACTAACAGTTCATCTAAAACTTTTGTTGTATTTTCATTATTTTCTACTAATGGATTTAATACGAATGCTTCTAATGCTTTTCCGTAATCTCCTGTCAATGCCGCTTCAATTGTACATTCTTCCATTGCTTTCATCATCTGAAGCCATCCTTTTTCTGCTGATGGAAGCTTTCCAAATGCCATTGGCTGTGCTCCTGTCGCTGAAATGATACTTGATACTTCCACGATAGAGTCATCATCTAAGCATGAAATTGCTCCATTGTTTTGTGTACTTACTACCATATGGATCTTCTTATTTGCATAAATTGCACGGATACATTCGCAAGCTGCATCGCTGTAATATGCTCCTCCACGTTTTCCAAGTTGTTCTGGTTTTTCATGAAGTTCTGCATTTTTATAAATTTCAAACAATTCATGTTCTACCTGTTTCATTTGCTCTGCTCTAGTACCACCTTCATTGAATTCTTCAATCGCATGCTCAAGCATTGCTTGTTTCATGTAGTAATATCTGTGGTATCCACAAGGCACCATATTCATGCTGTGAAGTAATTCCAATGGAAATTCAGCTTGATAGATATTGGCTGGTGTTCCACCACCTTTTTCATTGATATGATCGATCAAAATTGGTGTCATATCATTTCCATTTTCATCAAATACTTTATGCCAGTGAAAATGGTTAATTCCTGCATATCTGTAATTTAACTGGCTGATATCCTTCCCAAGGAGCTTTGGTTCTGCCATCATTGCGATCGTTGGCACGTTGCAAAGTCCGATACATTTTTTCCATCCAAAATGTTTAATTACAGCTTCTGTTACCATTCCACTTGGATTTGTAAAGTTGATCAGCCATGCATCTGGGCATAATTCTCTCATATCTTCTATGATCTGTCCGATCACTGGAATGGTTCGAAATGCTTTAAACATTCCTCCTGCTCCATTTGTTTCCTGACCAAGCATTCCATACAATGATGGAATTCTTTCATCTTTAATTCTGGCATCTAAAAGTCCTACTCGAAATTGTGTTGTAACAAAGTCTGCATCTTTTAATGCTTCTCTTCTGTCTAATGTTGTATAAACTTTTACATCATATGGAGATGCATCCCACATTCTCTGTGCCAGTGCTCCTACAGTCTCTACTTTTTCTTTTCCATCTTCAATATCGACCAGCCAGATTTCTTTAATTGGAAGTTCTTCATATCGTTTGATGAAACCTTCCATCAGCTCTGGTGTATAACTACTTCCTCCACCAATCGTTACGATCTTCACTGTGCCTTTCATTGTTCTATACCTCCTCAAATATGTTCGTTTTCTTTGTTCTGTTTACATCATATAGAGTCAGCTTTTTTCTCACAATGGATTTAGTAGATGCGGATATTTTTTCCCAAAAAAAGTTTCAGAATTATGAAAATTTCTGAAACTTTTTGAAACTTTATTTTCTATACAAAAAGAGCCACCGTGTATTCCTCTTTGGAAAAGGTGACTCTAGAACCTGTCTTGAAAATTTTAAAATAAGATGGTCAAATTAAATGAATATTTTATGATTGGTGATGAATATCTCGATCATCCATAAATCCTATGGATTCTTTGAGATATTCAATATTCTTTTCACGATCCATATTGTAAATACAGCCAAAAACAACATCCATCATATACTGCATCGCAATATGAGATGAGAACTGAGAGATACGATCTCTTAAGTTTTCTCTGCTGCTGATCGTTAATGCACCGGCAACATACTGTGGATATAAATTCCCACCTGCTTTCCCAACATACACAACAGGCACCTTCTTTTGATGCAGCACCTTTAAAATTGGCTTTACAAAGGTTGCTTTTCCAGAATATGAGAGAATGATCGCTGCATGTTTCGGATTACTTGCTAATGCTGTCAGTCTTTGTTTATAAAATCCATGTGGACATTCTACACTACTTTTGCCTGCTGTTAACATCTTATCCTGAAAATTTTCTGCAACATTCATGTTATGTGAATGGGTATAAATGTCTATAACTTCCGCTTTATGTAATAATTGTGCCACTTTATGCAATTCTATAAAATCCATATAATCATAGGTATCATAGATTGCTGTTTCATATAACTTACTCAGTTTCTTTGCGATCATCTGTGGTCCATCTTTTCGTTCAAATGGATAATTTACATCGATCATCTCAATATCTGATTTCATTTCTGAGATATCTTTTGCCAATATGACTTTCAATTCATTGAATACTTTTAACCCAATCTTTTTGCAAAATCGATGAATGGCTGATTTTGACACAAATGTTTTTTCTGCTAATTCAATAACCGACATATCTAAGATATCTTCTTGATTTTTTAGAATATAATATCCTATTTCTGTTTCAATTGGTGTTAATCCATCTGCTAATTCAATCATATTTTTAAGTGTCATAGGCAGCACCTCTTTATTTTTGATTTATTTCAGTGTTCCTTATTATTTTAACATTGCTATTTTATTATCTCAAATAATTTATTACTTCTACCCAAAAACTATATCTAATTATCAAAAGCCAAACATGCAGCTCCAATCAAACCGCAATCTTCTCCCAACGCCGCTGGCACAATCTTCACATTGCTTTTTAGCGCATCATATACTTTCTCTTTTGCGCGTTTTTCAATCTCTTCGATAAATCCAGGAATCTTTAACGCAACACTTCCACTTAGGACAAATAGCTCTGGATCAAGTACACCATAAAGTGTTGCAATGAAACTTGACAGATATTCATAAGCATCTTCCATGATCATTGCCGCAGTTTCATTTCCTTCCTGTGCAAGTTGATACACTTCTCCTGCATGGGCAGCTTCTAACCCTGCATCATTTGCCCTCTTTGTGATGGCTGTTCCACTGGCAATTGATTCAATGGAACCTTTCTTTAAATCTCCCTGTGATGGACCATTTTTCCATAAAATGCAGTTTGCTACTTCTTGTGCAAATCCTTTTGCTCCACGATAGATTTGTCCATCAATACATAATCCTGCACCAACTCCTGTTGAAATGGTCAGAAATTCTACGATCTTCTTTCCTTTTCCAGCCCCGATCACAGTTTCTGCAAGTCCTGCAAGGTTCGCATCATTTTCTAACTGCACAGAAATACCTGTAATCTTTTCTAATTCTTTTGTCAGTTCAAAATTATGCCACCCTGGAAGGTTTGGTGGTGTTAAAATAATCCCATTGATCAAGTCTAATGGCCCTGGACAAGAAATTCCAATCCCTTCGATTTTTTCTCCAAACCCTTTGATCACATCATTGATCTGGTTTAATGTTTTTATAGGATTTTTTGGATCTGATCCAAACTGAACTCTTTCTTTGATCTCATATTTCTCGTTGATCAGCGCAACTCTTGTATTTGTTCCCCCAACATCAATTCCTACTGCATATTTCATGATTTTCTTTCCCTCCTATATAAACGAAAAGGGGGACAACCGAAGCTGTCCCCTCTTTATGTTGTTGTTTGTAAATATCTTATTCGTAGTAATATTTAACTTTGTCTGCAGAATCAAATAAGTTAACTTTGTGAGCAATAACTTCTCTACAAGCTTTGATTGGTTCTGGATAGATTTCAAGAGGCTCTCTGTATTCTGGATGAGCATTCAATACTTCTCTACATTTATCATAGAATGCAACCTTGATATCACTTGAAATGTTAATCTTAGAAATACCGATTTTAACTGCTTTTGCGATTTCTTCATCTTTGTTGCTTGATCCACCGTGTAATACTAATGGAATATCAAGAGTATCTTTTAATATCTGTAAGATGTCAAGACGGAGTTCTGGTTTCATATCGCTTGGGTAGATTCCGTGAGCTGTTCCGATTGCTACTGCTAATGTATCAATTCCTGTTTTTTCAACAAAATCTTTTGCCTGATCAGGATCTGTATAGATAATTCCTGTTGTTCCACCTTCGATAGAGTTTCCTGTTGTTCCGATTGTTCCAAGTTCACTTTCTACAGATACGTTTGCAAGATGTGCAACTTCACATACTTTCTGAGTGATCGCAATATTTTCTTCATATGGTAGTTTAGAAGCGTCGATCATAACAGATGTAAATCCTGCCTGAATTGCTCTTACAACTGTTTCATATTTATCACCATGATCTAAATGAATAACAACTGGTACATCTGTTTTAGATGCTTCATAAATCATGCTCTGTATTAAACTGTTTTCAACAAAGTTAAATTCGTCTGGAGACATCTCTAAGATGACTGGGCTCTTCATTTCTTTTACCTGCTGCATAACAGCTTTTAATAACTGATCACTACCGATATTGAATGCTGGTACTGCAAATCCTTTTTCATCTGCTACTTTTAAAAGTTCTTTCATGTTCATTAACATAGTTCTATTTCTCCTTTTTGATGTTGATATCTTATAATGATTTTCCTTCTGATCCAGACAGGTGGATATATTTTTTTACTAATTCCTGGCTATCAATCTCCACCTGATGCATCATTACCCAATAATTGATGTCTGGATCTTTTTTAAGATGCTGTTTAATGCTGTCTACATTGGCATTCATAAAATCACATCCTACATTGATCTTATTGATTCCAAATTCAACACATCTTTTAATATTTTCATCACCAGAACCGCTTCCCCCATGCAGTACCAGTGGCATCTTTGTTTTTTCTTTGATTTCTTTTAGTCTCTCAAAATCAAATTCTGGTACATATCCTTCTGGATAGTTTCCATGAGAACTTCCAAAAGAAATTGCTAATGCATCAATTCCAGTTTCTTTTGCAAATCGTAATGCCTCGTCAGGATTAGTTTTCATATCATCGTCTGTATAATTATCGCCTTCACTAGCACCCATACATCCGATCTCTCCTTCGACACTTGCATCGAACTGTTTCGCAAATTCCACGATTTCTCTTGTCATTCGGATATTACCTTCCAAGTTGTATCTGGAAGCATCTACCATAACACTGGAATATCCATCAACTAATGCTTTCTTTAACAATCCGATTTCTTCCCCATGGTCGAAATTTAAAGCTACTTCAACACTTGCTCTTTGTGCCAGTTTCTTGACGATCGGTGCGATCAAATTGCTGTCACAATGATTTACCATATGTTCCTGTACGATATTGATGATGATCGGTGCTCTTAATGACTGAGCTGCATTGATCACCGCTCTTGCTGTCTCAATGTTAAAGCAGTTGATTGCCATGACTGCATAATTGCCTTCATTCGCACGTTTTAACATTCCCTTCATTGATACATACATAGCTTATCTGTCCTTTCTGATTTTATGAAATAGTGAATCCTGATAAATCAAGATCTTCTTCTTTTTCGTCAACCATTGGTTCGTCTTCTTCTGTTTTCTTTTTCTTGATCAGTACAAGTAAAACACCTGTAACTGCTGTTCCTGCTAACAGTGCGATAAGTGCTGCAAGTGGATTTGACATTGCTGGGATTACAAATACACCACCTGATGGTACTTTACTTCCTACATCAAGACTGAAACTGATCGCTCCTGTAACACCACATCCTGTTGCTGTACAGATAACTGTACGAATGATATCATTCATAGCGATTGGAATAACTCCTTCAGAGATCATGCAAAGACCCATTGGGAACGCAACTTTAATATTTTCTTTTTCCTGTGCTGTATAAATGTTCTTTTTCAGTAATTTTGATAATACTAATGAGAATGTAATTCCAAGTGGTGGAACCATAGCTGCTAATACTTTGATCGCTTCTGGTCCTGTGATTCCTTCTAATAGTAATCCATCACAGATTAAGTTAGGTACTTTACTGATTGGTCCACCGAAGTCGATACATCCAAGAGCTCCGATGATGAATCCATAAACTGCTTTTGAAGACTGGTCAAGTCCTGTAATAAAGTTTGTTAAGGCTTTTGTTGCCATTGTAATTGGTGTTCCTACTACGAAGAACATGATAAGTCCAGCGATGATTGCTGATAATGTTGGTACGATCATCATTGGCATTAATGCTTCTGCCCATTTAGGTACTTTCAGATTATTCTTAATGAATAATGCGATGTAACCTACTAAGTAACCACCGACCATTCCACCTAAGAATCCAGCTCCTAAGAATGATGCGATCTGACCCATTAAGAAACCAGGTGCAATACCAGGTCTGTCAGCGATTGAGTAAGCGATATATCCTGCGATAAAGGATGGTAACAATCCCATACCCATAACACCAAGTGTTGTTAATGCACTAGGAAGTGTCATCTTAGATAATTCAGTTACGTTTTCTCCTCCCATTAAGTTACCGATCGCGATCAGTAATCCTGATGCTACTACTAAAGGTAACATATAGGAAATGGCCGTCAATGCGTGACGTTTTAATTCCGCTCCAAGTTTTTTCATTGTTCTCTTCTCCTTTAAGTATAGTTTTTTGTTTCTCTCTTATTTACCTAATTCATTTTCGATCTTTTCGATCAGTTTCTTAGGCGCTTTTACACAAACATTTGTAGGAACTTTGATCGTAGGTTTTCCTTCAAATCTTTCTGTTCCTGTAATAGCAATATCGACTGCAAGGATTACAACATCTGCTTCTTTGATTTCTTCTGCTGTTAATTCATCCTCTGTTCCGATTGTTCCCTGTGTTTCCACTTTGATTGTGTGTCCCATGCTTTCAGCTGCACGGATTAATTTTTCTTTTGCGATGTAAGTGTGCGCGATTCCTGATGTACATGCACATACAGATACGATTTTCATAACTTACAACTCCTTTCTTATTTTTCTTTTGGTTGTTTATTACCTCTTTCTTTATGTTCTAATCATACACCAGCTTTCCTTACTGTGTTCATTAAGAGAGGGCTTTTTAATGTGGCATTTTTTCCATTTAATTATGACATTTTTTCAATATGGGCATTTTAATTAGGGTAGTTTTTTTGTTTCACATTCCACAAGGGAAGTATTTAAATGCGGTAATTTTTTATTTATTTTTAACATATAGAAGTGCAAAAGATCCCTGCTCCTATTGGAACAGGGATCCTAAGAATTATATAGAGTGTTAGGAAACTTATTTATGCAAATACAGCTTTTAGATCTTCTACTGTGCTAGCATTCAACAGAGCTTCTACTGCATCGTCATTACCTAAGGTTCTTGCTACTTCAGCCAATAATCTTAAATGAGTTTTTGCATTCTCATTATCATTTCCAACTGCGAATAAAAAGATCAGTTTTACACCATTTCCATCCAGTGTCTCCCATTCGATCTCATCCTGAACTTTACCAATCGCAATTCCTACCTGTGTTACAGAATCACTTTTCCCATGAGGAATTGCCACATAGTGTCCAATTCCTGTCTGTCCCTGTGATTCTCTCAAATAAATATCTTCTATATAAGAATCAACATCCGCAATATATCCGGCATCTTTTAATTTTCCTGCAAGATGCTCGATCGCTTCTTTCTTATTCTTTGCTGTCATATTTAAGTCGATAACTCTTTCATCTAATACACTTTTAATATCCATTTTTAATTCTCCTTTTAACTTTTCTTTTTACTTATTGAATCAGATACTTATATAACTCAATGTTTGATTTCATACTCTTTAATTTCTCTAATTTTTCCTCTGAATCGATCAATGTTACATATTCTTTATAAAACATCTGAATCCTGCTGATCTCATCTCTGGTACTTAAACGGAACGCCAGTAAAAATACTACCTGAACCTGTTCATTGTCCCACATGATCGGATTTTTTAAGATTGCTATCCCAACTTTTGATTCATTAACCGCTGTCGGTGAACCATGCGGAAGACTGACCCCATTTCCAATCGTTGTTGTTGTTTTACTCTCACGATCCATAACTGAATCATAAAAATCTTCTGTAACAACATGCTTTTCTTCCATTGCCTGGCTCATTATTTTTAAACATTCTTCTTTTGTTTTGACTTCCAGATCAGTAAATATAAATTCCGGTGAAAATAAAATAAAACATTCTGGTGAAAATGGTGTTGCATTTTCTATCATTATAGAATTCATATTGTCTAAATGTGCCCTCAAAGTAGAAATTCCTGTTTCATTTAAGATATTTGGAATGACTACAATTCTCTTATCTTTTTCTTTTCTCTCTTCTGTCGAAATGATAATGTCATAATCTTCATAATCCGCAATCTTAAAGTCATGAATACTTACAAATTTAATTTCATCAATCTCTGGCACAGATTTCTTAATCTTTTCTTTTACTAATTGTGTATGACCCATGTTAAAATTAGAAACCATTACCGTGCGGTACTGATGTTTTTTTCTTTCGATCGCTGCCTGAATATATAACACGATATATCCAATTTCATCTTCTGTAATCTGAAGTCCATAATATTCTTCAAACAAAATACTGATCGCCCAGCTTGCACGAAATACATTCTTATATTCTTTTTTTATAAAATCAATCAATGCATTTTTTTGTGGCGTTCCATAACGAAGTCTGAAAATTGTTGGTCTTAAATGAATGATCAGGCTTTCTTTTACTTTCTCATCTGAAGTGAGATCAACATCTAAAATATCTCTGATTACCTTTAACATGCGATCTACAAAATCAACCAATTTATTGTCATATTTCTTTACCTGACTTAATGTCACATCTACATCTGATATTCCAATAAACTTTGAACACAAAATCTGAATTGATAAAAACAAAACATCTTCTATCAAAAAATGTACATGAAATACTTCTTCTAATTTTTCAAAGATTGCTACCGTAAATGCATATTCATTATATTTCTTAAGGATTTTTAATTCCTCTGGAAAATAATCGCTGACTAATGGTAATGCAAGCTCTTTTCTCTTATACGCAATGCAACAATAAATTAAGATCTCATAAAATGATTCATCTGTGAAATGGTAATCCCATTCGTTTTCTGTTTGAATGATACATTTTCTGATCGCAGAAACATCAATGTTAGAAAAGAAATAATCTATATTCTCTTTGATCTCTTCTCCTGGTTTCTTCATCATGATCAGATTCTTTAATGCAACCCTGTATTCATTTTCTTCACTTTTGAGCCGATATCCCTTTCCTCTTTCATTCACAAGAGAAATGTGGTATACTTCCAGCCATTCTTCGCATTCCTTTAATACTTTCAGCATTGTTGGAACACTTAAGAATAACTTCTCAGCTAGTTTCTGTGTTGTCATTGTCTGCCATGGACGCAGATTAAAAAATACCTTTAATGTCTCATTTACTCTATCTCTTGGATCATAATTTCCTACTTGCAGATTTTCATCTGATAATATTTTCTGTATTTCTTCTTTTTGATTTTCATTTGCTTCTAGCCAAATTCCAACTCGTGGTTTCCGCTGTATTTCTCCAAGCTTATTTTCTAATAGGAAGTCACTCAATTCATTTAAGCGATTTCTAACTGACTTCTCAGACAATCCGATTTCTTTGGCAATCTTTCCAGTTGCAATGATCTCTCCATCTGAAATACAATCAAAAATCTGTTTCATATAAAATTTGTCTTTTGAACGTTTCATATTGTTTATCCTTTCAAATTTAATGACTTTCTTTTTTGCACCTCCTGTTGTTTAACTTGAATTTAGTATAGCACGAAACGATTCTTCCAACTTATCAAGAACAGGCTTTTTAATGTGGTACATTTTATCTATTGCAAAAAAAATACGGTAAAAATTCTTTTTTGAAATGTGGTAATTTTTAATTAAAAAAGAAGAACTTCTGTTTATTTTCTAGTTCTCCTTTTGTATAAAATATAAGGGGGCAGAATTCTATCTTCTACCCCTTATATTTTTCTATTAATATTATTGCACCGGGCAAGCCGCCCCAACATATTCCATCCGATTTTCTTTCACGCTCGTAATATCCGCATGTTCTCCACAGACACGGCAGTTCTTATTCTTTGATGGGAATTTAACTACTCTTGTATTCATCGTTAATCCATCCATCACAAGCATCTTGCCTGTCAGCAATTTCCCGATTCCTAACAGATACTTGATCGCTTCTAATGCCTGAATACATCCAATGATTCCTGCGACTGCACCGATAATTCCTGCCTGACTGCAGTTTGGCACAGAACCGCTTTCTGGTATCTCCTCAAAGATACATCTGTAACATGGCTGGTCTTCTTCTGGAACATAGGTCATAACCTGACCCTGAAACTGCAAGATTCCTGCATGGCAAAATGGTTTCTTTAACAACACACATGTATCATTGATCAGGAACTTTGTCTCAAAGTTATCCACAGCATCAATGATAAAATCGTATTCTTTGAACAATTCTTCTGCGTTATCCGCATATAAATATTCTGGATAGGTATTTACCTTGATATGCTCATTTAATTCAAGCATTGATTTCTTTGCTGATTCTGCCTTATTTGTTCCTTCTCTTTTGCTTGTGTGAATGATCTGTCTCTGTAAGTTTGACACGCTGACATCATCTGCATCCACAATTCCGATCGTTCCAACGCCTGCTCCTGCAAGATATAAAGCCGCTGGTGCACCTAAGCCGCCAGCTCCGATGATCAGAACTTTTGATTTCTTTAATTTCTTTTGTCCGTCACTTCCTACCTGTGGCAGGATGATCTGACGATCATATCGTTTAACCTCGTCTGGTGTTAATTCTTCTGTAGACGAAAACAGATGCAGTCCGTCCTTTGAAACGTCCTGCATCTGTTCTTTTTGGGATGTCACATGTAATAACCATTCTCGGTAACCGCCGGATAAGTTCAAAGCTTCATACCCTTCTTGTCTTAACTGTTCGGCAATTGGGGCGCTTTTCTCTCCATAGTTGCAATATACGATCAGCCTCTTATCCTTTGGAAGTTCCTCGATGTGAGAGAAATCACCAGCCCATTCGTAAGCCTTCGGTATATGTCCATGCTGGTATGCGATCTCACCTCTTACATCTAGGTAGATATAATCATCATCGGACAGTAATTCTACTTGCTGTACCGTGATTTCCATATTCTTTCCTCTTATTCTAGTCTTCAGCGAATAATGCTGTAGATAAGTATCTGTCTCCTGAATCTGGAAGTAATGCTACAATTGTCTTTCCTTTGTTCTCTGGTCTCTCTGCAAGGATCGTAGCTGCTTTTAATGCTGCTCCTGAAGAAATACCAACTAAGATTCCTTCGCTGTGTGCGAATGCTCTTCCTTCTGTAAATGCATCTTCATTCTCGATTGTGATAACTTCATCATAAATCTTTGTATTCAGTGTGTCAGGTACGAATCCAGCACCGATTCCCTGAATCTTATGTGCTCCAGCTGTTCCTTTTGATAATACTGGAGATGTTGCAGGTTCAACTGCTACTATTTTAACATCTGGGTTCTGTTCTTTCAAGTATTCACCAACACCTGTTAATGTTCCTCCTGTACCAACACCTGCTACGAAGATGTCTACTTTACCGTCTGTCTGATCCCAGATCTCTGGTCCTGTTGTTGCTTTGTGTACAGCTGGGTTTGCTGGGTTTACGAACTGTCCTAAGATGACTGCTCCGTCAATCTCTTTTGCAAGTTCATCGGCTTTGGCGATAGCACCTTTCATTCCTTTGGCACCTTCTGTTAATACTAATTCAGCACCATAGGCTTTTAATAAGTTTCTTCTTTCAACACTCATTGTGTCAGGCAGTGTAAGGATCGCTCTGTATCCTTTTGCTGTTGCAACTGCTGCAAGACCGATTCCTGTGTTACCACTTGTTGGTTCGATGATCGTTGATCCTGGTTTTAACTGACCTTTCTTCTCTGCATCTTCGATCATTGCCAATGCGATACGGTCTTTGACAGATCCTGCTGGATTTAAGTACTCAAGTTTTGTAAGGATCGTTGCGTCTTTCACTCCTGCTTTGTCTGCATATCTATCTGCTTTAAGAAGTGGTGTTCCTCCGATTAATTCTAATGCGCTTGCTGTAATCTTACTCATAATTCTAAACCTCCATAAAAAGTTGTTGTTTTTATTCCGTTTTATTTCCTATTTTTCTACTAGGTTTTCTATGTTTTAGATTATACAACCACATATCTTTATTGTCAACATCTTTTGCATTATTTCTGTTATAGGTTTTTCTTTTGATTTGATATAAGTTCTCTTTATATTTTTAATCCACAGATTCTTATGATCTGGAGATCAAATGTTCTTGCAGAAACACTCCAATTCCATCGTGATCATTGTCTTTGGTAATATGATCTGCAACACTTTTTGTTTTTTCACTTCCATTTGCCATGACGACTCCGACTCCTGCATGCAAGGTCATATCATAATCATTATCTGCATCTCCAAATGTGCAGAGATTTTCCATCGTAAATCCATGCATCTCCATCAGTTTTTGTAATCCAAAGGATTTTGAGATTCTAGGATCCATAAATTCAAACAGGTGTTGCGTCGTTTGAAGACTTGCACATTTGAAACGTTCATTTTTAAAGGTTTTTGCTCTATCAATAACTGCCGGCATAGTTTCTGGTTTGCATACAATAAGAAGTTTTAAACGATCTTCTTTTAAATATTCGTCAAAATCTATGACCTCATATGGAAGCTGATCACTTTTAGATAAAATTTTGATAAGTTCATCTTCTTTCGGAGTATACAAAACTCCATCCCCATGAATCGCAAAATTCACATCCATATCTTTATAGTGCTCCATGATATTTGCAATCAGATTTCCTGGAAGGGCAAAATTTTCTTCATAATAATCGGTTTTGTAATCATAAATCTCACCCCCGTTGCTTCCAACGACCATATCAACAAGCCCGCCAATTCCCCATTTTCCAAACAACCTTTTTACACTTGGAACGTCTCTTCCTGTTGATATTCCAAACAAGATTCCTTGTTCTCGAACTTTCTTTATCGCATCAATTGTTTTTGAGGTAACAATTCCCTTGCTATTTAACAGTGTTCCATCAATATCACACATTATAACTTTTATATTCTTCATAACGTTTCTCCCTTGATTTTGTCCATAAATATTATTTTCTATCAATTTAACATATTCTTTCAAAACAAATAAGTCCCAGCACAAAACTTTACGCTTTTTCTGGGACTTATGAATTTTATATATTTAGAAATCAGATAACAATTATTTTAATTGTAACATCGCACCTCCAAATTTTTGAATCTTCTGCATCATTTTTCAAATCACTCCTTTTCAAAAGTTTATTCACCTCGTACTTCTGCAAATACCTCTTCCAGTTCATTTAATAAATCTTTGACATTCTCAATTCCTACAGACATTCTTAACACACAATCCGTGATCCCGTTTTGTTTGCGGATATGTTCTGGAACATCTGCATGTGTCTGTGTCATTGGATATGTGATCAGTGTTTCCACCCCACCAAGACTTTCTGCGTATTTGATCATTCTTACTTTTTCAAGGATATTGATCGCATATTCTTCCTTCGTAAGTTCAAATGTAAGCATTGCACCAAATCCTCTTGCCTGCTTTTTCATGATCTCGTATCCCGGATGTTCTTTGAATCCTGGATAAACAACTTTCTTTACGATATCCTGTTCTTTTAACCATTTTGCGATCTCGATCGCATTTTCCTGTGCACGGTCCATGCGGACTCCTAAGGTTTTGATCCCTCTCTGGATCAGGAAACAGTCAAATGGTGCTAATCCAGCTCCTGTTGTCTTGATCAGGAAGCGAAATCTTTCACTGATATCTTCTCTGTTTGTAACTAAGAATCCAGCCAGTGTATCGTTGTGGCCTCCAAGATATTTTGTTCCGCTGTGTACAACAATATCTGCTCCGAGATCTAATGGATTCTGGAAATATGGAGATAAAAATGTATTGTCAACGATCAGAAGGATGTTATGTTTCTTTGTGATCTCAGCTAATGCTTTGATATCTGTGACGTTCATCATTGGGTTGGTTGGTGTCTCGATATAAACTGCTTTTGTATTTTCTCTGATATATGCTGCAACATTTTTCTTGTGGCAGTCTACACTGGAAAATTCGATTCCGTTTTTCTCAGATACGTGATTAAATAGACGGATGCTGCCACCATACAAATCTGCATCCACGATCAGATGATCGCCCGGTTTGAATAATTCCATCATCAACGTGATCGCTGCCATTCCTGAGGAAAATGCCAATGCATTGATTCCATTTTCCAAAGAAGCAACTGTCTTCTCCAGATGTTCTCTCGTTGGATTCTGCAGGCGGCTGTAATCATAACCTGTGCTTTGTCCGACCCCTGGATGTGCGTATGTTGCTGACTGATAGATTGGGTAACTGATCGCACCATAGTGGTTGATCGAATTTTCTTCCTCTTCTAAATGAATACATTTTGTCTCTATTTCTCTTGCCATATATATCTCCTGTCTCATCCTATGTTTTATTCTATCTCAAATTAGTTCTATCCAAAAAAATGTAAGAACAGCATATAACTCACTGTTCCAAGTAAAATGCTGATCAGCGTATTATGTTTCCATTTGTAACTGACTGCAGTGATTGCTGCTGCAATCAGTTTCCATAAGCCATCTGCCATAAAGTCATCCCCGACATCTTTCAAGCAATACACGATCAGTACTGCCATGATCGAAGATGGCAACACCATTCCTAATCGTTTGATCTGATCTGGAAACTCTTTTCCTTCCTGAAATACAAGAAAAGGGAGGGCTCGAAGTCCAAATGTGATCACGGCAGAAACGAAAATCGCGATCAATGCCATTTTTGTGTTCATTATTTTGCCCTTTCTGTATAAATTTCCTGTTGTTCACTATTCCAGAAGATTAAAACTCCTGAAACGATCACCAATGCTGGCAGCATAAATGCGGTCTGTCCAAAGATCAGTAATGCGATCACTGCGATCAGAATTCCTGTGATTGCTGGAAAATGCTTGTCCGCTTTCTCCCATTGATCGATAAAAATGATGATAAATAATGCGGTCATACAAAAATCAATTCCATTGAGTTCAAACGGGATCAGCTGCCCGATCAGTCCGCCCATCACTGCTCCAAACATCCAGTAACATCTGCTGAAGAATGCAACGAGAAACATCTCTTTTCTACTGTTTTCATCTTTGTCTTCGATCGTGCAGTTTACTGCATATGTTTCATCTGTCATCGTATGGATCATATAAAGTTTCTTTCTTCCCATCTTACGGAATGTCTCCAAAAATGAAAGGCTGTAGAAACTCTGTCTGCTGTTCATCAACAATGCCGTCACTGCGATCGTAACGATCGATGCCCCACTGCTTAAAAATGTGATCAGGACAAACTGAAAAGCTCCTGTATACACGGTAAGGCTTGTAAGAAGCGAATAATACCACGCAAATCCTGCATTCTCCATCATCATTCCATATGCCATACTGACAAATATATAGCTGCACATGATTGGTATGGATTTCATAAATGCTTGTTTTGTTACACTTTTTACGCCTTGCATAAATCCTTCACTACTTCCCCTGCGATGATCAGTCCTGCGACAGATGGTACAAATGCTGTACTGCCTGGAATCGCTCTTTTCTCTGTACATTTGTGCTGTGCTCCTGGAGGGCAGATACAGTTTGTTCTGCAATTGTTTGCCATATCATCTTTTGGTTTGATCGGCATTTCTTCTGAATATACAACTTTTAATTTCTTAACTCTTCTCTTCTTTAATTCTCTTCGCATAACCTTTGCAAGAGGGCATACTTTTGTCTTATAGATATCTGCCACTTTAAACTGGCTTGGATCTAATTTATTTCCAGCTCCCATACTGCTGATGATCGGTACATTCTTTTCCTTTGCTGCCATAACTAATGAGATCTTTGCTGTCACTGTGTCAACGGCATCAACGATGTAGTCATATTCCTCAAATGGAAATTCATCGGCATTCTCTGGTAAGAAGAAACATTTGTGAACGTTGACTTTCGCATCTGGGTTGATCTCTAAAATACGGTCTCTCATCACTTCTACTTTGTATTTTCCGATTGTTTTTCTTGTTGCGATGATCTGGCGGTTTAGGTTTGTTAAGCAGACTTTATCATCGTCAACAAGGTCGAATTCACCGACACCGCTTCGTACTAAGGCTTCGCATACATATCCACCAACACCACCGATTCCAAAGACAGCAACTCTGCTGCCTGCTAATTTATCAAGTGCTTCTTTTCCAAGTAATAGTTCTGTTCTTGAAAACTGATTTAACATTTCTTTCTCCTTTTATTTAGAATAAAAAAGCGGATGCTTAGCATTTCTATTCTTGTTATGCTGCGCTTCCGCTGGTATTTTTGTATTTCCTACTATTTCTATTGGTTTTATTATATGCAAACGATGATTGGATGTCAAGACTGGTGTTACTATTTCAGAAAAAAGCTGCTGATATACCCATTCTTCCAAGATCCTTTGATAGTGATTTTACTGCTTGCTTCTAAATGCATTTTTTCTCCATCAAATTTATATTTATCGATACTATCATTACTTAGTATATACAAATAGTCCTCTTTTGTTTGACATTGAATTACATTATGCTTGAATTTATAAACTTTGCTTTCTCCTGTTTGTGGGTTTAACAATGAAATTGCTTTTCCCATTCCACTGGTTAGATCACAGTGTGTAACAAACAATTTATTTTTATACGGTAAAATTTGCTGTGGATTTATTTCTTTTAATTTGAGCTTGCTGATCTTGTCTTTTTTTAAATCCATCTGATACAAGATTTTATCTGTATTTCCTGAAGAAAAATAGAGATTTTTATCATCTGAATAGAAAAACACGGATTCATCTTCGCTGTGATTTACCTTTATTTCTTTTACCTTCTTTAATGTTTTCCGATCGATCTTCATTAAATAATTAATCGTTCTTTCTTCCTGATCGACCTGTTTTTCTACATAAACATAATTCCCTGCACAATGTAAATATCCAAACATTCCAACAGATTCTTCATATCGCTGTATCTTCCCCGTCTCTTCGTTATATTTTGTCAGAGTCGATACACCGTTTATCCAGTTTGTTGTATAGATATCACCATCCTTCTCATCAAAAGCAAAAAGTCCCGGCCGTCCTATTTTATATAACTTTATTTTTTGTGTATTATGATCAAGCTCCATTACTTCTTCCCGCTCATTTACATATGGAACTCCTTTTGGGATCATATACACTTTATCATTCACTGTCTTTGGAATATCATACTGACTCGCAATATTTCCGATCTTCAACTTCTTTTGTCCTGTTTTTTGAAGTTGGTCATTATAATATAAAATATTGCTTTTATCTTTGTTCCCTATTGAGATAATGATTCCAAGTTGATAGGAATTGTTTTTGTTGTGTTGTGGTTTGTAAAAATATATGACAGCCGATACAATGATTAGAATACTTATTAGAATTATGCTTCGTTTTTTCTTCATATCAAATTGCTCCTATTTTTCATATTCTTAAATCAACTAGCCTTGTTTTTTCTCATTGATTATATCAATTACAATACTCAAAACCAAATACAATAAAAATAGAACTATATTCTGCGCTATAATTTCTTGTCTTGTATACGGAATATATTTTTGTGAGCTACTTAAAAAGGTAACAATTCCTAGAAATATTAACAATTGAATTATATTTTTACGAAATGTTTTTAATCGCAATTTTTTTTTCATCCTTTTGCTCCTTTCTCTTAACCAACAACATATCTTACTTTATTCATACTCATTAAGCTTTATGAACCGCCTTCTCTAAAGCTGAATATCCTCCATAGGACGATGCCAAGGAAACTGCTGAAAGCCCCATCCACATCCAGGTACTGCTGATATCATTAGAGAAATTGCTGTTGTTGCAACTTTTGTCTTTTTTAACCCCTCTTTATACAAATACTTTACTCCTGAATATTTTATATATCACATTCTCCCCTCTACTATTTCTCCGTTTCCACCCAATAATATCCCCCTGCTATTGCTTTTTTCGTTCCTTGATTTTCTATAAACACTCGATATCGTCCATCTTTTTTTACCTTTAAGACACTTACCAGATTTACCCCATTCTCTATATAAGTTTCCTCCCCATCCTCATCAACAATTCCAATTGCTATATGTGTCTCTGGATGTTCTTCTTCAAATCCCATGCAGGCAGCTATGTCAACATCAGTTCCTTTGTTTAAATATCCCTCTTTTGTTTCTATTCTTTCTTTCGGCTTGATCTTCCATGTAAATGGTTTTCCATCATTCTCTTTTAATCTTTCATTTTTTATCATGCACTTTTTGATTCTGGTTTTATCATACATTCTATACTTTGCTTTCTTTTCCTTTATATCACCTTCCGTTCCAACATTGATCTCCTCTCTTGTTTCATCTGCAATCTTATCGTATGCCTTTACAAATCCTATCCCTGAAGCAAATACCGTAGCTGCACTGAGTATGATCATTCCAAATAAGACACTCACAGAAATTCCTCTTCGCAGCCTTCTTTGTTGTCGATAAGATTTCATCCGTTCCATTCGTAGCTTTAATACTTCCTTACTCTCATATAACCCCGCTGTTGTATATCTTCCATATCTGATCTCTTCCATAGAAATATCTATGATCGTAGAAAAATATCCCTTTACATCTGAAAGATATTCACATACTGTCCTGTCACAGTATGTTTCTCCCCATTGATCTAATTGATAAAAAACATCCTTTAACGCAGGTTGAAACCAGTATACACAACAGATAATGTTCGCCAAGTGTTTCCAAATAAGATCATGATGTTTATAATGAATCAATTCATGTGTAAATATCATATTTAACTGTTGTGGTTCATAAATTCTTGGCAGAATGATTCTTGGTTTCAAAACCCCATATAACATTGGTCCGCCTGCTTTTGCTAAGATCATTACTTGAATTTCTTTATGAACCCCTAACTTTTTTGATATGCTTTTTACCATACTTTGAATTTCTTCGCCACACAAATCTGCATTTAAAATATCCTTCCTTATTGCTCTGTATTTCTTTAAAAATCTGATCGTAAAAATGATCGTTCCAACCAGCCAGATGATCATCAAAATTCCAATGACCCACTTGATCGGACCTGTAACTTCAAATACATAAGTACTCTTCTCAAATCCATTTGCATAGATCAATGTGATCGGTATGGCAAACATCAATAATACCATCTTCCATATCAGATAATTGATATCAATATATCCCTTGTGTTCTATCAAACGTCCTACAGCCTTCCAAAAAAGATATAAGATCGTTCCAAGCAGTGTACATAAGAATATTCCGCTAAATATTTTTATTATGATTATCATCAAAATCAAAGTCATCTAAGATCCCTCTTAACTCTTCCCCGTCTTCTTTTGTCAGTTTCTCTCCTAATGCACTTACTAATCGTTTTGCAGATCCGTCAAACCAACGATCTAAAACTTTCTCAGCTTGATATTTCCCATATGACTCTTCATTGATCAATGGCTGCACATATGCTTTTCTTCCTTTCTTGGTAACTTTGATATATCCCTTCTCTTCTAGCCGGAACAGATATCCGCGGATACTTGTTCTTTTATAATCTTTATTGAGCTTTTCTTTGACTGTCTCTATCAGATCAAGAAAAGGAACTTCTCCTTGATAATCCCAAATGCATTGCATGATTCGTTCTTCTAGTCTGGTTAATTCTTCCATTTTCGTATTCCTCCTTTCTTTTATGTTCTATTTTTAGGTTACTTCTATTTTAACATTGTTTTGTATTTAACACAATATATTTACAGGTTATTTTTTTCAATAAAATAATCATTCTATGAAAAAATCACTGAATCCATATAATTCATATGAACTCAGCGATTTATCTACTATTCTCCGATCAAAACCTTCTTACCTTCAAAGGCAAATCCATAATGTCTGATTACGCATCCACGACCGTCAATGCCGTCACCGCTCCAACAATACATAAGATTCCCACAACATCGATCATTCCAAAGGCCTGTCCAAGCACGGTTGCGGAAAGAATCGTTGCAACCAGCGGTTCCACGCATCCAAGCATACTTCCCTGAACTGGTCCTAACATGGAAATCCCATGGAGATAACAGGAAAACGCCACGATCGTTCCTAAGAATACAATTCCAATTGTCATTGCAACCGTCATGATATCCCAATGTCCTGGGATACTCCACACTTTTGTAAATGGAGTTACCAAAACTCCACCGACAAACATTCCCCATCCTGTTGTCTCTAAAGTACCAAATTCGTCTAATAATTTCTTTGGCTGCACGTTATAAACTGCAAAAGCAAAAGCGGATAACAATCCCCAGAATAATGCTGCATTGGTGATCACTAAGTTTTTTATACTTCCATGTGTTGCAAGCAAAAAGATACCTACGATTACAGCTGCCAGAACAAGCACTTCTTCTTTCTTTGGAAATCTTTTTTCCACTAATACAAAGAACACCATAATTAAGATGGGTGCAGAATACTGAATAACTGTCGCAGTTCCCGGATTTGACTCCTGAATGGCAAGGAAGTACGTCATCTGACACATAGCCATTCCAATCATCCCGAAGATCAGCTGATTGACCGCTGAATCTTTTCTTTTCCATACACGAAAAATTGAATTCCCTTTTCTCTGATACATAAGCAACAGCAGGCAGATTCCTGCCCCTAATAATCTGACTGTCACAAGCCACGTAGCCGTCAGATCTTTTGCATCAAATAAATATTTCCCCATCACACCGGACATGCCCCAGCAGCATCCTCCTGCAACTGTGAAGCAGATTCCTTTTAAACTTCGATTCATAAATACATTTCTCCTCGTATCTGTATTTTTATCTATTCTTCTGTGACTAAATTATCAAATTCACATTTCTCAAATTCCTGAATGGAAATATTTTTCTTGTTTGGATTGGCGTATACAAAAGTCTTATCTACATTTTCTAGGTAATTTTGAATCTTATCATTTGTCGCACTGATGATTGCCTGGAATCCTAGATTCCTGATCAGGTCAATACAACTTGCAACTTTCTCTGCATCCATCTTAGAGAATGCTTCATCTAAGACAACCAGACGGATGCTTGGATTTCTTCGTACTTTTGGTGAAAGATGAATTCCATAGGCCTGTGCAAAACTTGCGAGTAATGCAACATATAATGGGTTCTGTCCTTCTCCACCAGAGTTTTTCTTGATCATCTTACTTAATCCGATCGTCAGTTTTTCATCACCATCCACAATCTGTTCCATATCAAAGGACAGATACGTACGATAATCAGAATATTTCTGCATATCACGTTTCGCATTCTCAAGTTCTTCACCGGTTGCACCTTCTGGCGGGATAAAGATCTCTATCAATTCATTCATCAGTTCCCCGTATTTATTCTCATGTTCCATAGAGAAGAGATTCATCTGGTCATCCATCGTTGTATTTAAGACAGATGGATCGATATTCAGAGAATCATCCATAAACATTGGATAATATTTTCCATCGGCTCCTGTATTTCTTGTGATCTTAAATTGGTATTTGTCTTTCCCAAAGTCGAGTCCACTGATCATGCGGTTTAATTCATCCCTGCGCTGATAAGCTTCCCTGATCGCGCTTCGAATCTTGTATACAAAGTCATCTTTGAAATGTTCCATTGCTGTTTTGGCCTGTTTTGCAGCTTTTTCACGATACATTTCCATGTGATCAGATGATAATTCCTTATAAAGCTTGTCATACACATCATTATTCTCATCTACTGCTGAGAATGTGCGGTTCGGATATTCCCTTAAATATGCAGTTCTGACTTCCACAAGCTTTCTATATTCTTCTTCCTTCTTCGTTCCGGCATCATAGTATTTCCTTGCTGCACGTTTTTTGAGACGTTCATAGTCTTCGGTGTCTGTCTTCTCGATCTCTTGTGCAAACTGCTGCTCGTACTCTCCATTTGCCGGTAATTCATTCTGTGCACGGATCAATGCTTCATTCTGGTCAATGATCTGCTGTCTGCATTCTTTTAATGCATTCTGTGTTGCCCAGATTGCTTCTTTCATTGCATTGATCTCTTGTTTGCAATCTTCCTGTTTTAACCTGTTCTGGTCTCTTTCCTCTTCCAGACCTTTTAAGGCACCTTCTCTTAATTTTGTCAGCTGATTTTCTAAATCTTCATATTCTTCCTGACGTTCTTTCGCACGTTCCAGTGTTTCCTGCTGTTTTAAATATTCTTCGGCTGACTGTGGAAGATATTCATAGTCCAAAATAACGGCAGCACTTAAAACTTCTTTTTCTAATGGATCTTTTTTATCAAAGATCTTATCCTTTTCTTTCTCTAATTCTTTGATCCTGTGGCGTAAACTGTTGTCTCCAATGTAGGAATTTCTTGTGTACTGTTTTGGATCTAATCGTTTTAACTGGAAATTTTTATAAAGCATTCCATCTGGTGTGATACCAGTACGGCAATTTCTTAATTCATCGATCGTCTCACATTTGATCACACGCCCGATCAAGGATTCTATCAGCTTTTTCACATAAGACTGTTCTGCAAGAACTTCTTCTGACAATGCATTTTCCTCAACCTTCATGTCCTGCTTATCAATCTTTTGTGTGTCTGCAATCGAAATTCTCCAGTATTTCTTCTGATCCATATCACGATAGATTTCCATGGCATCCTTGACGTATTTTGGTTCCACGATCAGTGTTAATTTATTCGATCCTAAATATCCTTCGACCGCTTTATGCCATCTCTCATCTTTCATATCTAACAGATCGGCAAGCACATTTACCTTTACAAAATCACCACATTTTTCGCTTAATTTCGTCTGTAATTCATATCTTGCATCCAGAACTTCTTTTGGATACGCTTTGTTACCCTTTTTCAGTTCTTTCAACTCATCAGAAATGGATTTTTCCTGTTTCTTTAAGGTTCTTAGTGCAGACGCATTATCTTGTCGTTCTTCCTCAGTTTCTTTTCTTAAGATATCCAATGTATGTTTTAATCGGTTTAGATCATCTTCTGTGATATCTCCCTGTTCAAATTTCTCGATATCCCAGATTGCCTGATTTGGCGTAATATCGAGATCACACCATTTTTTTAAGTCTTTTGATGTCTGTTCCCAACGCTGTACGGAATGATTTAACTGTCCTAACAACTCCTGAACATCCTTTTTCCTTGTTGCGATCTGATCGTATCCACTTCCTGCGATCTGTGCTACTAATGCATCGTATTCTTTGGCGAGTTTCTCTAGTTTCTTCTCAAGAACTGTTTCATTCTCTTCCTGTGTCTTTAGATCTTTCTCTCCATCTTCAATCTTTTGCTGTAATAGATGAATATCTGTTTTTAATTTCAGGACATCCAGTTTGTTCATGCGGTACTGGCAATAATCCTGTTCCTCTTTTTTGGTCTTGAATTTAACGAAACTTTCTTTGATCTCTTCTAAGCTCTTTGCTTCCTTTAATGTATCTTCGATTCTCTGACGCATTCTTCCATACTGCATCACGCTTTCCTGCATATCTTCAATATGAATGTCCTGCTCCATACAAATGTATTCTTTCACAAAATCTTCGAGCTTGATATTCATTTTAAATGGAATCGCGCGTTTAAACAGTCTTGGAAATTTCTCCATATCAAGACCGCCAAGATAGATGTCATACATCTGTTTTCTAAATCTCTCGTTGCTTGTTCCAAAATAGAAATCTTCTTTTTTGAAGTTTTTCTGCATATATTTGCGGAGTTCCGAAATTGTCATCGCATGCTCTTCCGTACGGTAAGCATTCTCTAAAATGCCGCCTTTGTGCCAGAAAAATAATCTGGATGTATCATTTCTTGCTGTATCTACGTCAAATACAACTCCCAGACATTCTTTTTCGTCAGATTCTGTCTGTGTAAATTCCAGAACGATCGTTGTGGAGAAGTTTTTATTTCTCAAATAAGTAACTTCATCTTTCTCTCCGACCGCAACCATTCCTCGCAGGTATTCGATCAGATTTCGATCGGAATCGTCTGCTGCCGCCTTATTAAAGAATCCACGACCATCTGTATTCGCATATAAAACGATCTGCATCGCATCGATCACTGTTGACTTTCCACTTCCAGAATGTCCGGTAAAAAAATTGATTCCATCGTTGAAACTTAATATTTTCTGATCTATATAATGCCAGTTATTCAGGCATATCTTCGATAATGCCAGAAATGGCTGCTTCGTCTTCGTCAAACTCACTGTCTACTTCCTCCTTGCTGAAACTTTCGATCAATCTGCGGATGTCATCTCCTAGTAACACGACATTCACGCATGGATAGATCATCATTCTTGTCTCTTCATTTAACTCTTCTAATACATCGAGTGGTTCGATGATCTGATATTTCTTTAATAATGCGATGGAACGACGCATCTCAGTGATGGATGGTAAGGTTCTCATCAGATGAAAATCGTTGATCTTTTCATGGATTTCTCCTAATGATGTATACACACTTGTATTCGATGACGCCTCTGCCATATGTTCATCATACAATAATTTTAAAATCAGAAGATAAATGGTTGATAATCTGGAAATCTTCTCTCCGATCAAAGTTTCTCCTTCGATATAAAAGACTCCCAGATGCAGATTTTCTCTTAATTCGATTCCTGAAATCTTAAAATATTCTCTTAAAAATTCCTGATGCAGGTCAATGGTTCTAAATTCTTTATTGTATACAAGTCTTCCGCTCTTTTTATCATATTTTCTTTCTAATACAAATGTCTGTTTTAACAACGTACGGATCACTTTCGTGACCGCATTTTTTTCTTCGTCATTCAATTCTTCATAATACGGTATCATGATTTCGGTTTCCTCCTTACAAAAGTTAATGCCGGATAGCGGTAACTTCCATTATCAATCAATTTATCGTCTCTCTCGATCACTTTATATTTACTGTTTCTTCTCGTACTGTAATCGTAGGCAAGGATTAATTTCTCAAAGGACTCTTCATCCCTGATATCAATATCCTTAACTTCCATATGGTCATCCTGCATATAAGATTCAATGAAATCTTCAATCTCAGCCTGTTGGTATCTTGTATGAATCTTATTTAATCTTAGGACATCTTCTCTTGATAATTCTTCCTGCTGCTTTTCTTCTTCTACCTGACTTGCAAAATCTCTTCGTTTTCTCTTCTTATACAAAGACTTCTCTGAAAGCACTTCAAAATGAGACAGATTCATACTCTGTCCGACCTTCTCGATCTTTTCCTCGCTGTCCTTAGAATCCCCGATCGTCTTTAACAGCTGGATCATCAGACCTCTTGTGTCGGATTCTCCATTCAGCATGTAATTCATACGTGTTACAGTTGCCCTGATATATTTGGAATGTTCTTTATCCATATTGGAAATTCGATGTTCAATGTCATCAAATCCACGCTCGATCGCATTAATGATACTTAAGACATCTTCACCTTTTTCTTTATCTGCTTTCTTCTGTACCTGTTCCATCCATGGAATATCTTCTCTCATTTCTCTTAAACATCGTTTGATATCATTTTTATATAAATAGAAGTTATCATTTGTCTTTAAGATATGATATTTCTTCTCAACGATTTCCTCAACGTAACCTTCCAAATGTTCTGCCAGCACTTCTTCATATGATTTCTGTTTTAGCAGTCGGCTAAAGAAATGGTCCATGTTGTGTAACATATCCTGCAAGGCTTTATTTAATTTCTTTGTATTAATAAGCGCTGTTTTTAACATGGCTAAGTTCATCTTCTTATCATGCCAGAATGAAAACAGTGTTGCGTATACATTCTGGATATAGATCTCTGTGTCATCCGTTGATGGGTTGACTAATTCTTCAAATGCTGTTAAAAATACGGCTGCGTAATCAGGAATGATGATATTGGTGGTTAATGTTGAGAAATCTTCGATCCTCTTTAACCATCCTGTTTTGATCAGCCAGTTTAAGATCCTGTTTGGCGGTGTCTGGCTTGCATCAGTTTCTGATTCAAATTCTTCAGGAGATAACCAGATCCGCTGGCTTTCATTCCAGTCTTCTAATACCTGAAGGCATACTTCTTTACTTAAATAATAATTGTTATATTCATATTCTTCGTTGATCTTCAGCAAGGCTTCCATATAAAGTTCTCTGTTCATCGAACGAAATAAACTCCAGAATGAATCTGGGATATCATAGGCAAATTTCATAGGTAACTTCCTTCTTTGGTTGTACTTTATTCTCTGACTCTTTATTTTAACTGATTCGAATGACCTCGTAAAGTGATTTCCTATGAAATAATAATTGACACAAGTCCGAAATCGGACTATAATTATCATAATCTTGTAGTCCGATTTCGGACTTGATATAATTGTTATAAGAAAGGAAGTCCCTATGGAATCGAAACAAAATCGTGCCTTAAAGGAATTTGATTCTCTCTATAAGATGATCGATGATGTCTATCATGAGATTGCTCTTTCCATGCATCTTACGGATTCCGCATTTCTCATTTTATATTGTCTGTTAGAACTTGGAGATGGTTGCTCTCAGAAAGATATCTGCAAACTTTACTCCATCTCAAAACAAACGGTGAATTCTTCCGTAAAATCATTAGAAGATAAAGGAGTTTTGATCCGTAAATCCGGCGTCGGAAGGGATATCCACTTATTTTTTACAGAGTTTGGACGAGAATTTTCTGAAAAACATATCGGTCCTGTCTTTGATATGGAAAATGCTACATTTGAATCTATGGAGCCTTCGGAGTGTGAACAGCTGCTTTCTCTTACGAGAAAATATGTTCAGATTTTAAAGAAAAATATGAAACAATATGTCTTAGAGGAAAAGGAGTTTTAGTTTATCATGAAGATTCAATTATCAGATCATTTCACTTACAAACGTCTGATCCGTTTTGTATTTCCATCGATCATTATGATGATCTGTACTTCGATGTACAGTATTATTGATGGATTATTTATTTCCAATTTTGCAGGAAAAACAGCATTTGCTGCGGTCAATCTGATCCTTCCTGTTGCGATGGGTGTTGGAGCAATTGGATTTATGATCGGTTCTGGTGGAAGTGCGATCGTTGCAAAAACGCTTGGTGAAGGTAAAAAAGAAAAAGCAAATGAATATTTTTCTATGCTGATCTTTACTGCTTTGATCGGAGCTACGATCCTGTCTGTCTTTGGATTTATTTTTATAAGGCAGATCTGCATGGCACTTGGGGCGCGTGGACAGCTGCTTGAATATGCGTCTACTTATGGACGTATTATGTTTGTATCACAGCCAATGTTTATGATGCAGACGATCTTTTATAACTTCTTTATTACAGCTGAGAAACCTTCTTACAGTCTTCGTATGTCTTTGATCTCTGGCGTGATCAATATTGTGTTTGACTATCTCTTTATCGGTGTCATGCATTATGGTGTTGCCGGGGCTGCGGTTGCAACTGCCATGGGTGAATATGTTGGCGGGCTTGTACCGTTGATCTATTTTGCACGGAAAAATAACAGCAGCCGTCTTCGTCTTGTGAAACCTGTCTGGAGAAAAGATATTTTATTAAAAACCTGTTTAAATGGTTCTTCGGAATTTATGACAAATGCTTCTTCTTCCATTGTAAATATGCTTTATAATACACAGTTAATGCGCCTTGCTGGTGCGGATGGTGTTGCGGCTTATGGAGTTATCATGTATGCAAACTTTATCTTTGCTGCGATATATCTTGGCTATTCTATGGGAAGCGCTCCGATCACCAGTTATAATTATGGGTCTGGAAATCATTCGGAATTGAAGAATATGTTGAAGAAAAGTTTGTCTTTAATTGCTGTAACTGGGGTTTGTCTGACTTTGATCTCTGAGTTTTTTTCCCATCCGCTAATCAATATCTTTGTTGGATATGATGCTGATCTGTTTGCTATGACGTTACATGGATTCCGGTTGTATGCATTTGTGTTTTTGATCAATGGAGTTAATATCTGGGCTTCTTCGTTCTTTACAGCTTTGAATAATGGGGTTGTTTCTGGGATGATTGCGTTCCTTCGAACTTTGTTGTTTCAGATTGGGTGTATTATGCTGCTGCCACTTGTGCTTGGATTGAATGGAATCTGGATGGGAGTTGTTGTGGCGGAGATGTTGACTTTAATTGTTACGATTTATTTTTTACGGAGTAGAAGGAAAGTTTATCACTACTAGATTTTGTAATAGTGTTTCATGTATGAGTCAGAAAGAAGATAAGAAAAAATATTTATAAGAATACAGGGTGACACTCCGCATTTTTGAAAGCGTTTTTTCTTATCTTCTTTCTGACTCATACAACGGAACGCTATTCAAATCACTACACAGTATGTATGTTAAACGGTATTAGTTGATGATTTTTGTACTTATTAACAGAAGTTTAGATAAAATCTACAACACCGATTTGTTGGGATGTTTGAAAATTATCTTATCTTAATTTCTACGAAACCTTAAATTGCGAGAATTTTCAGCTATCGATTACCTAAATATATAAACCAATACAGTAAAACATACACATCACCTTAAATTTTCCAATCTTGTGAATTGTCCACTCTATATACTCGAAATCTACAGTTGGCCAACTACAAAATCAAAATTTCTCTTCAATTGTAGTAATATCCGCATTTTTTTCGTTATATGTCACCGTGCCCAAAACCACCAGAAGCATATTAATAACAATCACAGCCAACAATATAAATCCAATAACTTTCCATATTCTTTTACGCCGTCTATTCTTAAGCGCCAATTGTTCACTGATCTTCGCAAGTTGTTCTGATACTTCATTCTTATTGGTTTCTTCTTTTATTTCACTACCCAATAATTCACTCACGTTAATCTCTAATACATCCGCTAATTTTGATAACATATCTGCATCTGGTACGGATAATCCCTTTTCCCATTTGCTGATGGTTTGTCTTACTACGTGAATTTTGATTGCTAATTCTTCTTGTGTGTATCCTTTTGCTTTTCTTATTATTTTCAGATTCTCATTAAACATAATTATTGTCTCTCCTTATATTTTGATGTATTGAATTTACACCAAAATATGTCGTTGCGGCAAGCAACGTGGGTTAACATTATCCTTTTATCATCTCTAACAATTCTGGTATATCATTTTTTAATGTTTCAAAGACAATATTTAAATCAACATTTCCATAATCGTGTACAATACGATTTCTCAATCCATACATAGCATTCCATGGAATATATCCTCTTTTCTCTTTATACTCATCCGACAATTTCTTTGCATTTTCAGATAACTGAATCATTCGAAACAACATTGAATCCAGTAATATTTCATTTGCATTCAATTCTTCTATATCTACATCTTTCATATGTTGTACTATAAATTGCAAATCGTTTCGTATTTTTTGAATGTAATAACGATCATTCTTTACATTATCCATATATTTTTATCCCATCTTTTAATATTTCTTGTGTTAATTCTAAATTATCTTTTAATTGATTAATTTCTAAAACATCTACTTTTTTGTGTAGTGCTTCTCTAATTTCTTCGACTAATCCATAAAATTTTAGTCCTTTTACATTTGCTGAAATTAACAGATCCACATCACTGGTTGGCTTTGCTTTCGATTTAGCGTAAGATCCAAAAAGATAACAAAAATTTACATCATATTTTTGAAATACATTTCCGCATTTTTCAGTTATATATTCTATATCAATAATTCCATGTTCTTCGTCTATTGGATTTATTTCTGAAAGTTTTTCTAATATATATTTGTATTTCAAACTTCCTTGTTTTTTCTCATCATTCTCATATGATTTATAAGAACGTAAAGATATTCCTACCAAATCAGCAACTTGTTGTTGTGTCATCTTTTTTTCAGTTCTCATTTTTTTTAACTCACCCATCATAATTGCACCTCTTAATTTATAATAGTGCAATTTTTGCACTTCGTCAATTCGAAGGTGCAAAAATTGCACCATTATTTAAATTCTATAATAGGTATTTTTTTCTTAATAAATTTTTTTATTCTATGATCATGGCTGGCTTATCTGCATATTCATCGAGAAAAATCAATACTTTCTTGCCGTATAAAAGATTTAGATCACTGGATAACTTCCTTGTAACCTTTGCATTCCTTATAAATCTACTTTTGAAATTCCTTCCGCAAAACCTCTTTCGGTGCCTCAATCTCATTTGCCAATGTATGTTCCGTTAATTCTGACAAAATTTTTAATTTCTTATTGATCATCGGGCGCATGCAGTTTGGAACGTGTTCCTGATGGGCTCTGTGAATTGCCACACATTCTTTGCAATTTCCATGATATCTACAGGCTTTTTGACATGGGCAGTGGTCTTTGTCTGCATATTCTTTTCGAAATTCTGATGCGAATTCTTCTTGTAATCTTAAACCTTCTGCTCTGTTTCCTTTGTGGAATTCTGCCATTGCTGCGATTTCTTTTTCATTATATTCGATTTTCATATACTATACCTACTCCTTTATCCATATGGATTTTCTTTCAATTTATATTATAATAGAATAAATGAAACGATGCCATGATAAATAAAAATATAATGAAACTGGAAAGAGATAATCTTAAAAATGAAACGAATTGATTTTGAAAATGGGTCTGTAACCCAAAATATCTTTGCAGCTGCACTTCCTATGCTTGTTGCTCAGATCTTAAACTTATTATATAACATTGTTGACCGTATTTATATCGCACGAATCCCACATATTGGAACAGCTGCACTTGGTGCTGTTGGACTGTGCTTTCCGCTGGTTGTGATCATTACTGCATTTGCTAACTTATTTGGAAGTGGCGGAGCTCCTTTATTTTCGATCAGCCGAGGGCAAAAGAAAAATAAACAGGCTGTCCATATCATGAATACATCATTTACTATGGTTTGTTTTAGTGCTGTCGTATTGATGCTCATTGGGCTTTTATTTGCACGCCCGCTTTTGATATTATTCGGGGCTTCCAAGGATGTTCTCGTTTATGCTTTTCCATATATGATGATCTATCTGATCGGTACACTGCCATCTATGATCGCCATTGGAATGAATCCATTTATTAATGCACAAGGATATTCAACCATCGGAATGTTTTCTGTTGCGATCGGTGCCGTTGCCAACTTACTGCTTGACCCATTCTTTATTTTTGCATTAGGGTTTGGCGTTCGGGGTGCTGCGATCGCAACTGTGATCTCACAATGTCTTTCTGCTTCTTTTGTATTATTTTTCCTTACAAAAAAAGCAGAATTAAAGGTACGTTTTCTTCATAAAAATGAGCTGTCAGAAAATTTAGGATATGCAAAGAATATCATCAGCCTTGGAACTGCCGGATTTATAATGCAGTTAACTAACGGTCTGGTAAGTATTGTTTGCAACAATGTACTTTCTGTGACTGGCGGAGATATTTATATCTCTGTCATGACGATCGTATCAAGTGTACGACAACTTGTGGAAACCCCGATTTATGCCATGAATGAAGGCGGTTCTCCGATCTTGAGTTATAACTATGGTGCCAGACGTCCAGCTCGTGTAAGAAAGGCTATGATCGTTATGTCTGCTATGATCCTATGCTATACAGCCGTTATGTGGAGTGTTATCATTTTTGCTCCTGGTGCATTGATCCGTGTATTCAGCTCTGATCCTTCACTTGTAAAAGATTCCGTTCCTGCATTGAATCAGTATTTTGCTGCTTTTATCTTTATGGATCTGCAGTATATTGGACAAACAGTATTTAAATCTCTAAACAAAAAGAAACATGCAATCTTTTTCTCATTGCTTCGTAAGGTATTTATTGTTATTCCATTAACTTATTTTATGCCTTATGTATTGCACATGGGAACTTCCGGAGTATTCCTTGCAGAACCTGTTTCTAATGTGATCGGTGGAAGCTTTTGCTTCATTACGATGCTTTGTACTGTGCTACCTGAACTTAGAAGAATGGATAACTGTGATTGATCTTTTTATGTTAAAATTTTCTCTCCAGTTCATCCATCTCTGCCATGATCTCCGCTTGCTGTTCATCAAACAAAAGCCCTCTATTATACTGGTAGTACTTATCACATCCATTTTCCTTGATAAACCAGACACTGTAATAATTAACATTCAGTTCTGTCACAAATACAACCATTTCCTGACTTTGTCCAAAGGCTTCTTCCATGAAGTCAAATGCATTGTCTAATGCTTTGGTTGTATTCTCTATCTGCTGTTCTAATTTTGCTGGTTCTTTCTTGAATTCTTCTCTCACACGTTCAAATTCTGCTTCTGCTTCTAAATGTTCAGCTTTGCTGATCTGTTCGTATGACTCCAGAGTCTTGATCACATCAAGCAGCATATGTTCCTGTGCTTTTCCAAGTTTCTCTGTCTTTTTCTTCTCGTTGAAGTCCTCATGGATTTCTTTGACTACCTGACTTAATGTCTTGCCTGTTTTAAGTTGTTTTAGCCAGCCAAATAATTCCGTAACATAAGCATCCTGTCGATAAGATTCAGCAAACATTTCGGACAATTTTCCATTTAACAATCCGACAACACTTAATTTCTCATCAAATGCTGCGAATTTTAATCTGCCGATCGTTTCCTGATTCCACTGTCCTTTTAAAATACGCTCAATTCCATAGTCTTCTTTGTATTTCTTATATAATTCATAATAGTTGGCAAAGTCTTTGGCGATCTTCAGGTGCTGTAAGTACTGAAATACCACTTCTCTGTCAATATCTTTTCCAAGTTCTTCGTAAACTTTTAATAACTGAGACAGATCTTCCCATCCTCTGGCTGTAACAAACGCCTTTCCATCAACTGTTGTTTCCATACGATAGAAATATTCTTTACGGATTTCAAGATATGCAAGGATTGCTGGGTGGATTCCTGCCTGATATGCGTATTCTTTCCACACTTCATAGTCTGCTTCCACATCAATCTTCTTCATACGGTCCAAGGTAACTACGTCAAAATCTCTGACAGATTTATTGTATTCTGGTGGATTTCCTGCCGCTACGATGATCCAGCCATCTGGTACTTTCTGATTTCCGAACATCTTACACTGCAAAAACTGAAGCATTGTTGGTGCCAATGTCTCAGATACACAGTTGATCTCATCAATAAATAAAATACCTTCTTTATTTCCAGTCTGTTCAATCTTTTCATAAACAGATGCAATGATCTCACTCATCGTATATTCCGTAACAGAATATGTTTGTCCACTATATTCTTTTTCTCTGATAAATGGCAAACCGATCGCACTCTGTCTTGTGTGGTGCGTGATCGTATAAGCTACCAATCCAATCTCACATTCTCTTGCGATCTGTTCCATGATCTGTGTTTTTCCAATTCCCGGAGGGCCCATCAAAAGGATCGGACGCTGTCTGATGGATGGTATTTTATATTCTCCATAATTATCCTTTGTAAGATAAGCTTCAATGGAATCTTTGATTTCCTGTTTTGCTCTTTTAATATTCATGTTCTTCTTCTCCTTCATCAAGATCTTCGGCATCGACGATCAATTTAACTGCCCATGGCGGTACATCCACATCTTCGTATTCTTCCTGCATAAAAATAAATGCTGTCTGATATGGTGGTTTCTTCTTTGGATAGGTTCCTTTTCCATCTGTGAAATAGATCAATCCCTTCAGATGATAAAATTCACCCTGTTCAATCAGATGATTCACATATTCAAATGCTGGCCGGAAATCTGTCCCACCTTCTCCGATCAGTTCCAAATGTTCCATATATTCTTTTAATTCTTTTTCGTCTGTGATCTTCTGGTCGTTTTGTACCATCTCATCACACTGAATGATATGAATATTTACCTTATGAAAAAAGCTCTCTGCTTCCGTTAACACACCATATGTTTCTTCCAGAAATTTCTTTACCAGATCACCAGAACATGACATTGATGTATCGATCACGATGGCAAAGTCTTCAACTTTCTTTACTTCTTTCCACTCCTGCGGCTCGATCAATGGCATATTTCCATACATAGAAAGCCCATAACTGTAAAATATATAGTCAAACGAATCTGGATCCACACTGACTTCTTCTCTTAAAACCGAAAATTTTCTTAAAAATTCACGATAATCATAACGGTCTCTGTTTTCTACCTGTACCTGTCCGATCAGATCCCCTGCTTGTTGTGACTCTTCACTGGAAAATGTCTCCATATCTGTTTCCGTTTTTTCACTGATATTCTTCCATTTATTTTCTACTTCCTGATGAAGATCTTGTTTGGGATCTTCGGGCCAATACTGGTGGTCATCTACCCGAAATTCCATCTGCAGTTCTTTTATTTTCTTCTCTTCTAATCCAAAAGAAACCAACTGTCGATAAATCCCCTCGGCTGTCAATACTTTGAGGTTCCTCTCAAGCTGCCCGTAAATGTCTTTGCGCAGCCTTGTTTGCACCATATGGATACATTTTAAATGCCAGTGATCAATAATTGATTCGACTGCGATATCACAAGAAATATTCCATAGAATCTTATCTCTTCCTTTTCTTCTTGTCACATGATGTAAAATGCAGTGAAGCACCATATGAAGATATGCACGATTCATCCGGACTCTGTTTTGCCTGTACATGCCTCCTAAAGCCCCTGGATGATAAAACATACACATTCCATCCGTTCCAACACCATTTACAGAAGGATCGATCACATAAGCAAAACTGCTTAATGCCACATCTAAAAAACGCATATGGATATATAATTCATTTCTTGTCGTCGCAAGGATCTTTGTTCCAAGTTCACTGAGACGCTCATTGATATTTTCTTCCATTATTCATTTCCCTTTATCTTATCTATAATTCAAATGTTTTCTTTTTCTTTGGAAATCTCTTATGCTGTTCGTTCATCAAAATACTTAAAAGTTCTGTTTTCTGCTTTCTGGATGCCCAGTCGATCGCTGCTTCGATTCCTTCTTTACTGAAATAATTCTTCTCAGCCATCAAATTGATAAATGGCATCTGATCTTCTTCTTTTAAATAATTCATCATCTCACATTGGTTCTGCTTTACATAGCCCTCGTATTGCATCCATGCAAAATCTGATACCCCGTATGGCATTAACATACGCCCAGCTAATATCTCCCATACAATATCCAGATCTTCCTGAACTGCTGCCACTGGAAAAATATCATCATATTTACGATAGTCGATCTCTCCTCGCAAAAAACTTTGGCGATATTGATATCCTGTTCCATGAAAATGTGTCTCCACAATTCTTGCTGGTGTATTTTCCACAGCCTCTTCATAATACTCTGGATAAAATAAACGACTTTGTTTTTCTTCTTTATAACGGATATTTACCTGCAATGGAAAACGAGTATCTCTTACAACGTCTCTTAAAGCACTTTTTTTATCCTCATAAACATCATAGTAGATCTTTTGCAGCTTGCATCCTGTAAAAATTCCTGCTCCTGTTCTTAAAAGAGAATCTGAAAACCCAAGTGTTGTCAGATTTACACATCCATAAAATGCATATTTCCCTATTTCCACAGTATCCGGTGGCAGATAAACTTCTTTTACTGCCTCCCCACAAAACATCGGTTCATCTTCACTGCCCAAAAAGTCTTCGCCGATCATAATCTCTTTTGCTTCGTCTTCTTTTCGTTTATGCGCAGAAAATGCATAATCACCAATCTTCGTAACTCTTTTTCCTTCAATTTCCGAAGGAATCTCTACTTGATCTTCTTTGCTGAAACAACGAAGAACTTCGATTCCTCCATCTTTTGCATCTCTGTATTGTATCTTAAGCATCGTCTTTTCCTTCGCCTTTCTCCATGTATACACTATCCTTATTATAGCTGACTGACAGGAAATATCAAGAATCGTAAAAAGGAATTTCCCATCTTCATAAAAATGTAATATAATGCAGAAAGATACGATGATTTTATACACTTATGATGATATATAAAGGAGATTTTTATGGAACGACTGATCGTTTTAGGAACTGGAAATGCACAGGCAATTCATTGCTATAACACTTGTTATGCCATGCAAAAAGGTGAAGAATACTTCCTTGTCGATGCCGGCGGCGGAAATGGAATTCTATCTCAGCTTGACAAAGCTGGAATCCCTCTTGAAAGCATTCATAATATTTTTGTGACACATGCTCATAATGATCATATTTTAGGAATGGTCTGGATGATCCGTATGATCGCTACTTCTATGAACAAGGGAACTTATGATGGCACTCTGACGATCTACTGTCATGAAGAACTGGTTCATACGATCAAAACACTGACAAAACTTACCGTTGGTAAGAAATTTTATAAGCATTTTGATGAACGTATTGTATTTCATGTCATTGCACATGGAGATACGATTCAGATTCTTGGAGATTCTTTTACATTCTTTGATATCGGCTCTACAAAAGAAAAACAGTTTGGTTTCACATCGGTTATGGAAAATGGATTAAGGGTATCCTTTCCTGGAGATGAACCTTATCGTGAATCTCTTTATGATTTTGTGAAAGATTCTGACTGGCTGCTTCATGAAGCATTTTGTGTGTATGGTGAGAGGGATATTTTTAAACCTTATGAAAAACACCATAGTACGGTAAAAGATGCCTGTGAATTAGCAGAACATCTAAAGATTCCAAATCTGGTTCTATGGCATACAGAAGATAAAAATATGCTGCATCGTCAAGAAAAATATATGAAGGAAGGCAAGCAGTATTATACTGGAACACTTTATATACCTGAAGATCTGGATGTATTGAAATTGTAATTTGGAAGGTTAATGATTAACCTTCCATCAAATGATAAATAATCGCAGCTACAACATCATAGGCATTTTCCTGCAAATGTATTCCGTCCACGGTATACTCTCTTGACAACTGCCCATCTTCTCCAATCAATTTATCAAATACATCAACATACTCAAAGTTATCCTGTTTGCACAATCTTTGTATTTCTGTATTGATCTTTTGAATCTCTTTATTGGATTTTCCTTCTGCCCAGGACGGCATCAATCCAATCCTTTTGGTATATGCCGGATACATAGATTCAATATAAATCTTTGTATCTGGCAATTGCTGCCGAATCCTTCGTGCAAGTCTGATCAATCGTTCTGCTAACACTCTTGCTCCTGGATACAATGACATCAGGAAATCATTTGCACCACCTTGCATGATAATGATATCTGGTTTATATGGAAATACGTCATAAGCCAGTCTTGCACCCATCTCTGCGATCGTATCCCCTGCAACTCCACTGTTAATGAACTGTGCATCTATATCTTTTAATTTTTCCATTGGGAAATAGTCGGTCAGGGAATCCCCAAACATAACAATTGTTCTCTTCTTCTCTTCCATTGTCTACTCCAGTACTTTTTGTTTAAAATCCTCTTTTTGCTGCATGGAAATATTTAATCCCTTGATCATAAACTGATTAATAGAACCATATTCTTCTTTCATGGTTTTAAGTGCTGCATTTAAAAATTCTTCTTTTGCCACAAAATAGCCCTCTATTTTTTCGATTTTTTCGCGATGCAATCCTGCTAAATGAAGTTTCTTTTTTAATTTTTCTACTCTTGTGATCGCAGCTTTATTGGTCTTTAGATAATCTTCCATCACGTCATCTTCAGACACATCAAGCAAAAATAAAATGGTTGCTGATAACAATCCACAACGGTCTTTTCCTTCTGTACAATGCCATAAAACCGCACCATTTTTTTTATTCATAATCTCTCTGACTGCTTGTGAGATCTGCTTTCTGCAAAATTCTTCTTTGATCATCATCTTATAAATATCTGACATCTCTGGAAATTCTTCCATATGTAACATCTGTTTTCTTGTTTCCTGCTCCCGGCTGACTCCCACCATGCTTTCCATAAAAAACGGAATATTCTCATAAACAGCTCCCGCCACTTCCAGATCTGGCTCTTGTTCTACTTCCATTGGTGTTCTTAAATCCAGAATTTTCTGTAAATGATATTCTGTTTCCAGTAAAATCTTATCTTTCTGCGTAATCCTTGATAAACGGTTGCTGCGGATCAGCTGTTTATCTTTGATCACTGCACCTTCTGTCGTTTTTAATCCGCCAAGGTCTCTCGTATTATCTGCACCTTCCAGATAAATCTTCCCCATGTTACCGCCTCCATTTTTGTATGATCAGTTTTCCTTCTCTGGCTGTTCTTTCTCCAAGGATATTCCATCCATCATATAAGTTTTCTCATTTTTCTGATTCTCCAGATATTCTGTTCTGATCTGTGCTTTTGCTTCTTCATAGTCTCTCTTTAATTCTCTTGCAGAAAGCAGACGGCAACCTTGTCCGCGGATAATGATCTGTTCCAATCCATCGGATGTTGCAACTGTTACATCGTATTTTCGTCCATGGGTATGGGCAAATTTTTCAATATACTGATCTGCTGTTTCTGCTTCTTTTGTGTAGACTACATGAATATTCATGTAATCTGTGATCTCTGTTTCATGTCCTTTCACACGATATGCATCAAACACAACAATCAGCTCCATGCCCTTCATTCCCTGATAATTACTCATCTCATCAAGTAATTTTCCTCTGGCTGCATCTACATTCGTATCTAATAATTCCTTCAGATCATCCCATGCGTAAATGATATTATATCCATCAACCAGCAGGTATTTCTTGGACATATCTCTTTTTACCGATGATTTTTCTGCAGATGTATGATAATCCTGTACAAGCCTTGCTGTTTTCTTCTTCTTCCATTTACTTTTATTATGCTGGTTTGCATAAAATGTTTGTTCAAGAATCCGATCGATTTCCTCTGTATCAATTGATTCTTCTTCAATATAAGCCCTTCGCTGTGTCAGTTCATCAAATTCCTCTTCCTCGATTTCTTTCGCAAGAACGCTCTCTAAATGCATATGTTCTGGTACCTCATTCCATGCGACATTATACCCGGCTCCATGGGAACAGAAAACAGATCCACATGGATTTTCAAGGTCTCTATCTGGATCATATCCACTGGCTTCTATGATTTCTTCTTCATTATGGCAGATATCATATCCATTTAAGGTTGTAAATAATCTTCCCATACCTTTGGAATATGCTAATACTTCTTTTTGGTATCCTTGCATCGTAGAAACTGGTGCTATTCCTTGAAGCACTGACATCTCTCCTGTAGTATCTGGTGTATCAAACGTACCTTGCATCTTTTCAATATCTGTCATAGCTCTTCCGATCATCTGCTGTGGAACTTCCAGCCGGAACTTATAATATGGCTCTAATAAAACACTCTGTGCCATACGAAGCCCCTGTCTTACTGCACGGTATGTCGCCTGACGGAAATCTCCACCTTCTGTATGCTTCTGATGTGCCCGTCCTGCTGCCAGCGTGATCTTGATATCTGTGATCGGTGCTCCTGTTAAAACCCCTCTATGATCTCTTTCTAATAAATGTGTTATGATCAGTCTCTGCCAATTCTTATCCAATACATCTTCGCTGCACTGTGTGTCGATAACAACTCCGCTTCCCCTCTCCAGCGGTTCCATCAACAAATGTACTTCTGCATAATGTCTTAACGGTTCAAAATGCCCAACACCTTCTACAACATCTGCTATCGTCTCTTTGTATACAATATTGCCCTGTCCAAATTCCACATCTACATCAAAGCGTTCTTTGATCAGACTCTTTAGGATCTCCAATTGAACCTCTCCCATGATCTGCACCTGAATCTCTTGTAATTCTTCATTCCAGATGATATGAAGTTCTGGTTCTTCTTCTTCCAGCTGACGAAGTTTTGGAAGCATCACGCTTGCACTTGTCTCTTCTGGCAATATCATCTGGTAAGTAAGTACTGGCTCTAACACAGGTTCATATCCGCCCTGCTCTGCTCCAAGACACTGCCCAGGGATCGTATCTGAAAGTCCTGTAACCGCACAGATTCTTCCTGCCTGCAGTTCATTTACTGTCTCATACTTTTCTCCCGAATAGATACGGATCTGATTGATCTTTTCATCACTTTCTGTAATAACTGTTTTTACCTTTAAATTTCCACCTGTTACTTTCAAATGTGTCAGACGATTTCCATTTTCATCTCTTGTGATCTTAAATATACGTGCACCAAATTCCTCTGGATATTCTCTTTCTTCTGTATAAAATGCAAAATCACTCAGAAATTCATTGACTCCTTGAAGTTTTAACGCTGATCCAAAAAAGCATGGGAAAATCTTACGTTCTGCGATCATTTCCCGGATCTTGGATTCCGTGATCTCACCTGATTCCAGATAATGATCCAGTAACGCCTCATCTTCCATAGCGATCATCTCATAAAACTCATCACTGCCCTTTTCTCCAAAATCAATACATCCGCTGCTTAAACGTTCTTGTAATTCTTTCAATAATTGATCTTTTTGTGTTCCGTCCTGATCCATCTTGTTAATAAATAAAAATGTTGGGATCTTATATCTCTCAAGCAGACTCCATAATGTCAAAGTATGGCCCTGCACACCATCTGCTCCGCTGATCACAAGAACCGCATAATCAAGCACTTGCAGGGTTCTCTCCATCTCCGCAGAAAAATCCACATGTCCTGGTGTGTCAAGCAAAGTAAGATCCATCTCATTCATTGAAACCTCTGCCTGCTTGGAAAAAATGGTAATTCCTCTGGACCGTTCTAGTTCATAAGTATCTAAAAATGCATCTCCATTATCCACACGTCCGATTTTTCTCAAATTCCCTGCAGTATATAAAATTGCCTCTGATAGTGTTGTCTTCCCGGCATCTACATGAGCCAGAATACCAGTTACTATGTGCTTTTTATTCTTCATAAATTTCTTTTTCCTTTTTTCGTATTCACTGTAAATAAGTATAACACATATCCTGTTTTCATGTTAACCGAATACATCCATAAGATTATTTGACAAATTTTTCTTCTATGTTATAATCAAAAATTAGTGCTCTTCTTTCCATGTATACCAGAATCTGGTATAATGAAAGTTACTAAAGAGACGGCATACAAACCACAAGGCATACGAAAGGAGTTTCTTATGAGAGATGCTTTACGGGATGAAATGATCAAGAAAATATGCGTCAGAGATACAGATAATATATTAGATGTCGGTTGCGGTGATGGTACCTTTTTACATGAACTGACACGCTGGAAGGATGTTGAAGGATATGGTATCGATGAATCTGAGGATAAGATTCTTATCGCAAAGCAAACTTGGCCAGAACTTCATTTTGAGACAGGTTACAGTGATTTTCTTTCTTTTGATGACAACAGCTTTCGTGTGATCACTGTATGTGACGATTTCCACACCTTTAAAGATCCACAGAAGTTTGTTAATGAAGCATTTCGTGTCTTAGTTCCTGGCGGAAGACTTTATATTGGAGAATCTGCACTTCCTGAGGCATTGCGAATTGTTTCTAATATTCCATCCTATCTGACTTCTGGTGATGATCGCAGACATTCTACTTATGAGACTTTAGAATATTTTAAAAATGCAGGGCTTACCAAATTCCGTGTATATAAGAAGAAACGTTTACTTCTTATCTCTGCAAAGAAACCATTAGAATAAATTCCAGAACTTAAAATGGAGCTGATACGATCTGTATCAGCTCCGTTCTTCTTATACTTTAAACAACCATCCAAGATATTTATCTTTTGTTATTTTTCTGATCGTTTTTTTCCCTAAAAGTTTCTCCATCTTTTTTCTTGCTGTATTGTTGATCCTTACCTTGTCATCTTTTGTTACGCATAGATCTGGGAACATGACACACCACCAGTTGTGCCCTTTTGCTGCCCCCAGATCGATTCTTACTGCATCGTAAATACCTTCTGGAAATGTATATTGGCCATAGTTTTTCTCTGGAAATTTTTCTTGTACAAAATGTACGTTTACCTTTTGTTTCACTCCCTCTTTCTTTAATATTTCCTGTGCTGTATTTTTTATTCTGTTTTTTTGCATTTTTAAGATTTTAAATGCTTCTTCCTTCGTTTTTGCTTCACTCAATTCTGGACTGATCTGATCGATCACGGCATCTCTTACTTTCAATTTATATGTCTGATCCATCCTGCTGTTACTATTAGCTCTCACATGAAATCGAATCAGATTGCTTTTCAGATTTTGCTGTATTATGTTATTGGATTTTCTTTGTCCTGCCACAAAAATCATACATGCTATGGCCAGAAACAGAATCCCTTTGATCATGTTTTTTCTACTCATATTCAGAGGATGTCCTGTTTTTTTCTTTTTATACACAACCTCTTTCTAATTGTCTGAAAATTTATACAATATCAATAACATTTTCTTAAAATTCAGGGTTGACGAATCTGACCAGTTATAGTAACCTAATATCCATGAGGTCATATGACTGACGGAGCACGTGGAATCAACCACATGGGAGTATGATCATTAATCGCCGGCCGTCTGGGCAATCTTGTCTGGACGTGCGGCGTTTTTTAGTTTGTTACTACATTTTTGACAGAAAAAATATCTGTCAGCCCTAAAAAATCACTCAATTTTTCTCTTTTTAAATTTTTCACTTGGCACGCTCCACTGTCCAGATTTTTACTAAAGATAAAAAAGAATCCTGATCGTTCAGGATTCTTTTTTGATCTACATCTCATAAATAACACATTCATACGGTTTCATTTTTAACGTATTTCCAATGACAGTTATCTGTTCATAATTCACAAATACAACATTTTCATAGTCTTCTGATAATTCAATATCTTTTTCCTTAGAACTAAAGTTACAGATCAATACCAGTTTCCGACATCCATAAGACCTGCTATATGCAAAAATATGATCTTCTTTTTCATATATTGGTCTGAAATCACCATATGTTAGTATCTCATTATATTCTTCTGATTTATAAAATGCGATCAATCGCTTGTAAAAATTCAGGATCGATCCATATTCTTTTTCTTCTTCTGCGACATTCACCACTTTATAGTTCTCATTAACTGGCATCCACGGTTTTCCTTTTGAAAATCCTGCATTTTCTTCCGAACTCCATTGCATTGGTGTTCTCGCATTGTCTCTGCTGTGATGTCTTGCAATCTCCAATGCCTGTTCTTTGGACATTCCTGCCTTCAATGCGATCTGATACTGATTGATTGTTTCCAGATCATTAAATTCATCATATTTCCATTGACGATTGCTCATCCCGATCTCTTGCCCCTGATATAGGAAAGGCAGACCTCTCTCACAGAAAATGATCGTTGCAAGTGCTGATAAGCTGTAAAATCCATAATCTTCTTCTGGGATAAACAGACTTGCCCCTCTTGGCTGATCATGGTTCTCAATGATATTCGCTTCAAACCCAGCCTTGGCAACAATCTCTTGATTATGAAAAGTTTCCTCTCTCCATTCATCAAATGGCTGTGGCCAGTCATAGTTCATATAATTTTTGCCTTTTCGATAGGCATGACATGGTTCAAATGCAAAAATCGTAGAAAAATATCCGTCTTCACCGATAAATCGTGGAAGAATATCTTCCTTTACAAACATAGCCTCCCCAACGGTCAGTGCATCATATGGTTCAAAGCAACGATGCTTCATCTCCATCAAAAAATCTCCGATTCCTTCGACTTTTCCTGTGATCTTATATACATCTGCGAGTCCATCTGGACCGTCTGGTTTCAGATCACTCCATGTCAGATCTTTCTTTATATTCATAATCGCATCAATCCGAAAGCCTGAAAGTCCTTGGTCCATCCACCAACAGATCATCTCATAAATCTTCTCACGAACAATCTCATTCTCCCAATTCAGATCTGGTTGTTCTTTTGCAAAAGAATGCAAATAAAACTTATTGTCATACCCTGGGATCTTCTCCCAGACACTGCCTCCAAAATAAGATCTCCAGTTGGTCGGTGGCTGCCCATCTTTCCCGTCTTTGATATAAAAATATGATCCATATTCCCCTTCTGGATCTGCCATTGCCTTATGAAACCATTCATGTTCACTGGAACAATGATTCACAACGAGATCCATCAGAATATACATATTTCTTTTCTTTGCTTCCTTGATCAATTGTTTCATCTCATCCATTGATCCAAACATCGGATCGATCGCATAATAATCGGAAATATCATAACCGTTATCCACCATCGGAGACTGATACATCGGAGATATCCACAAAATATCAACCCCTAGGTCTTTTAAATAATCTAACTTGCTGATAATTCCAGGAATGTCGCCGATTCCATCACCATTTGTATCCTTAAAACTCTTTGGGTAAATTTGATATGCAACTTTGTTATGCCACCATTTTTTATTCATCATAATTCTTCTAAACTCCCATTTGCGGTTTCTACTAACATCTTCATAGCTTCTACCGGATATCTGCCGTGAGCGGTTTCCCCCGTCAGCATCAATGCATTCGCTCCTTGATGAACTGCATGATAAATATCATTTACTTCAGCTCTTGTTGGATAAGGGTTTCGGATCATAGAGTCTAGCATCTGTGTAACTACCATGAAATTTTTGTTATGTTCTTTGCATACCTTTGCAATATATGCCTGCACTTTTGGGAGTTTGGATAATGGCATGACATTTCCTAAGTCTCCTCTTGCTATAACAATATAATCACAGTATGGAAGTAATTCTTCCAAATGCTCTACTCCTGTCATATTTTCTATTTTAGCAAAGATTCGAATATCTTCACAGTTGTTTTGTTTTAGTGCTTCTCTTAGTATGATCAAATCTTCTTTATTCCGTACAAATGGAAGCATAACATCAGTTACTTGATATTGTTTTGCCAAAGATAGATTCTTCAGATCAGCCTCAGTTAACGTCGGATTGTTGATATTACATCCTGGCAAAGCTATGCTTTTACGTGCCGTCAATACTCCTCCACAGACAATGCGACATCTCCAGGATCGTGGTGATATTTTCCGTTCTGCGATCAGTTTTATTTTCCCGTCATCTAATAAAATTTCCTGATCTCTTCTGATATGCGGCATGATTTCTTCTGGTACTAAAATTCCACCATGTCCTATAACCACATGTGCTCCTGTTGAAAGGCCCATATCTCCTTCCAGATATCCAATTCTAAGTTCTGGCCCGATCAGATCGATCATTAACTTCTTCTCTCCATTTGTCTGCTTCGCTGCCTCAAAATAATGATAAATCCATGCATGGCTTCCTTCTAATGAACTATGTGATAAATTCAACCGGATCCCTGTCATTCCGGCATCAAACATCTTCTTTAAAATCGTTGGTTCGCAACAGGTTGGTCCCAAAGTTCCGTAATATTCCATTGTGCATCACTTCCTTTGTGGTTATTTTAACATTTTGAGGAGTGGTTTCCAATGGATTTGATAGAAAAATTCTAGTTCTTTTAAATCATATTTCCCTACATCCCATACACATCCAGATCAACCTTCCCATCAACAACCACAACTCCATCTTCTTCTAACAATTTCGCCTGTTTTCCTTCTCCTCCAAACGCAAAGGCTCCTGCTAATTCTCCTTTTGCATTGACGACTCGAAAACATGGTATATTCTCTGGATCTGGATTCTTATGCAGGGCATTTCCTACTGCTCGTGACATCTTTGGATTTCCTGCCATGGCTGCTACTTGTCCATAGGTTGCCACATGCCCTTTTGGAATTTGTTTGACTGCTTCGTAGATTCTTTTTGTCGGACTGTCCGTGATGATATCGTAGCTTTCTTTGATCATTTTTTTGATGTCTTTTTCTGGAATAGTCCCATCTAAGATGATCGTATTCCAATATTTTTTATTCTGATGATATCCTGGGATGACGGCATCGTAGGCTTCTCTCCAGAATTCTCTCCATTCGGGATCTACTTTGATATTCAGATTGATATAACCATCTTTTTCATAGACCCATAAGAAAGCTTTTTTACTTCCTTTTACCCTTACTAATTCCCAATTGGGATCTTTGAATGGAGATTCCACATATGTGTGTGGGAAAGTCAGACCGTAAGTGATTGCTTGTTGTCTTGTTTTCATGTAAATTTCTTCTTTCTATATTTAGTTCCTGTTTTATCTGAGTTATTTTATCACTTTAATTTAATCTCTGATAAATATCTCTCTCCGTATCTTCTGGATATTCTTTTACCATCTTATATATTGGCGAAATCACGATTTCATCTTCTACAAGATCATCGGCTATCTTTGCTATTGAATCTCCTTTTCTTGCTTTCTTTTGAACCAACATAATTAATTTTAGTGTCTCTCCCTGTGTAATTCCTTTTTCAATTCCTCTTCCTTCTACAGCATCTAAGATTGTACACATTGTAATCGCTCCCTTCTTATCTTTCTCTAAATTTAACTTCAAAAATCTTTCATCTTCAGCAAAAATCCTTATAAACTTCAGCATCTCATCTGCATGTTTAATTGGTTTATGATTTTCAATGGTTTTATAACCTTTCCTTCGCTTCACAAAATAATCTGCAATAATTCCAAAATCACTCTGAAACATCTTTATTTGCTCCTCTGTCAGATATGCTATCTCAAATACATTTAAGTATTTTCCAGTTTATTCCACATATTTTATTTATTTTTAGTATACTATAGTTATTTCATGTTTTCAATCCATCTTCTCTACATCTTTTCTCCACAATCAACCTATGTTAAACTAATTATATAACAATTATTCAACGACATATTACATAAACCAAAAGGAATCCTAACACATGACTTTAGAAGAAGAATACCGTCTATCCTGCTATGAGGAACTGACGACTCTTGGAAATCACAATCATATATATTTAGTTAAACATAAACTGTCTGGTGAGATTTTCGTTAAGAAAGTTTTATCCAGATTTTCTTTGGATGTTTATAAACAGTTGAGGGACTTGCAAATCCCCGGAATTCCAAAAATTCATGACCTGATCCTTGAAAATGATTCTTTAACCCTGATCGAAGACTATATTCATGGACAAACTTTGGAACAGCTGCTTGAGGAACAGACAACACTGGTCTATTCGGATGCTCTTGCGATCATGCGTAAGCTTTGTGATGTGTTAAAATCACTTCATACTCTGACTCCTCCAATCATTCATCGTGATCTGAAATTGTCGAATATCATTTTGACCAGTGAAAATCTTGTCTATATCGTGGATTTCGATACTGCCAGATATTATGAATCTGGGCAGGAACAAGATACCGAATTGCTTGGGACCAAAGAATATGCCCCTCCAGAACAGTATGGATTTGGGCAGTCTGATGCCCGATCTGATATTTATGCATTGGGGATTATTTTTAACCGCTTATTGACAGGAGAATATCCAAAACATCAATTGGCAGATGACAGATATCGTTCCGTCATTTCAAAATGTATTCGATGGAATCCTGAGGAACGTTTCCAGACGGTTGAGGAACTTAAGACAGCTTTACACGATAATATTTCCTCTGATATTGGAAAACCTGGATTTACGCTTTCTTCGATACATTCTGATATTCCAGGATTTCGTACTGGAAAGCTGTGGAAAATGATCTTGGCATTCTTCGGGTATCTCTCTTTTCTTTACTGTAGTATGACTTCAGATTTCACAAATGCAAAAACCGGACTTCCTCTAACTGGGCTACAACTATGGCATGAACGTTTTTTTGTATTTCTGATGTTACTCAGCCTTATTTTTTATAATTTTAACTACAAAAATATCCGAACCCGATCTTTTCTGGGGCGTTCTTTTCCTTTTTTACTGAGGATTGTTCTGCAGTGTCTGATTTCTTTTGGAATTGTGGTCATTCTTATGATCTTTATGCTGCTGATCGAAGAAATCATATGGTAGGTTCTTTATCGCTCGCAGTAAAAATTTACGCTGTCAGCGAAACATTTCTATATGAATATTTGCTACTCTTATTATTGTTCATATAGAAGGGAGGAATTGAATATGAAAACTTGGAAATTAGTTTCTGGAATCATCTCAATTGTACTTTTTGCTTTTGTTATGTTTCAGTCTTGTGCTGCTGGAATTTCAAATTCTTTAGCAGAAAATGGGGAAAGTGGCGGTTCTGCCGGATTGATCGTTGCAATCATTTTATTGGCTGGTGGAATTGTTTCTATTGCTACAAGAAATGGTTCAAAGGGCGGTAATATCGCACTGATCGTTTTATTTGCACTTGGTGCACTTTGCGGATTTACTATGGCAGGAAGTTATGCAGATTTAAATGTATGGGCTGCCTGGTGTCTGATCTGTGCTGTATTTGCAGCAATTTCCTTAAAGAAGGGGCAATGATCGTTTATTATAAGCACAAAGAGAGAAAGGATATTTACATATGCAGGATCAATTAACCGATCATTTAGATCAACAATTACAATCTACTTCTTTGGAGAATTTTTCGGATTATCTTAAGAATCTTCAGCAGTTACCAAGCCTGCAGGATTTTTTCTCTGTTTATATTGCAAAGCATGACCTGAAAATTTCGCAGATCATCAAAAACAGTGGGATATCACAAAGCTATGCCCATGAAATCTTAAATGGAACGAAACCTCATCCTTCCAGAGATTATCTGCTTGCTTTGTGTCTTGGGGCTCACATGGATCTGAAAACGACGCAGCATGCTCTTCGGACCGCTCAGTTAGGAGAACTTTATGCAAAAGTCCCAAGGGATGCAGCGATCATGATGCATATCAATAATGAAAAATGGAATCTCATTGATATTAATATTTTTCTGGAAGAACATGGTCTTGATGTGATTTCGCTTTCTAAAAAAATTTCATAAATAATAGCAAAAAGATCAGCTGTAAAACTTTCTACAGCTGATCTTTTTATATTTTCTTCGTTATATGAAATTATCTTTTTTCAACACCTAAAGTAACTTTCTCACCATTGATGTTCCATTCTTTTTCATATCCAGCAACTTCTCCGGCTTTCACTTCATCTGCTAAAACGTCTCCAGCAATCGCTGCTTCGTTTCTTCCGATGATGTCTGCGGCTTTGTCTGATCCTTTGTAAGAGAATGTGATATGATCTGTTACTTCGAATCCTGCTTCTTTTCTCATAGACTGGATCTTGCTGACTACTTCACGGACGAATCCTTCTTCTAACAGTTCTTCGGATAAGTTTGTATCAAGTACAACTGTCACTCCGTTGTCTGCTTCTGTTACGAATCCTTCCTGTTTTACCATTTCGATCAACAGATCTTCTTCTGCTAATTCTACTGGTGTTCCATCAACTTCAAATGTTAATACTCCCTTAGAGTCTAACTGAGCTTTCGCTTCATTTCCATCAACTGCTGCTAAGTAGTTTCTGATTCCTCCAACTAATTTACCGTATTTTGGTCCTACAGTCTTTAACTGTGGTTTGAAGTTGTATGTTGTGAAGTTTGATACGTCATCTGTAAATGTGATGTTCTTCACATTTAACTCGTCTAAGATGATCGCTTCGTCATAATCTGGCAGAGATGCTTCTGCTTTTACATACATCTGTCCGATTGGCTGACGGTTCTTGATCGCTGCTCCATTACGGCATGCACGTCCTAATACGACGATCTTTAATACGAGATCCATATCTGCTTCTAATTTCTCATCTACCTGTTCTGCATTGTATACAGGGAAGTCGCATAAGTGGATACTTTCTTTTGCAGATGCATCAACACTTCTTACGATGTTCTGGTAAATCTCTTCTGTCATGAATGGGATCATTGGGGCTGCTGCTTTACATACAGTAACTAATGCTGTGTATAAAGTCATATATGCATTTACCTTATCCTGTTCCATTCCTTTTGCCCAGAAACGGTCACGGCAACGTCTTACATACCAGTTACTCATATCATCTACAAATTCCTGTAATGCTCTTGCAGCTTCTGGGATTCTGTAGTTTCCTAAGTTATCATCCACAGATTTGACCATTGTGTTCATCTTAGATAACAGCCATTTATCCATTACAGATAACTTGTCATATTCTAACGCATGTTTTGTTGGATCAAACTGGTCGATCTCAGCGTATAATGTGTAGAATGCATAAGTATTCCATAATGTTCCCATGAATTTACGCTGTCCTTCTGTAACGGCTTTTGCATGGAAACGGTTTGGAAGCCATGGAGCACTATTTGTATAGAAATACCAACGGATCGCATCTGCTCCATGCTCTTCTAATGCATCAAATGGATCAACTGCATTTCCTTTGGACTTACTCATCTTCTGTCCGTTTTCATCCTGAACGTGTCCTAATACGACAACGTTTTTATATGGTGCTTTATTAAATAATAAAGTTGAAATTGCCATTAAGGAGTAGAACCATCCACGAGTCTGGTCTACAGCTTCTGAGATAAAGTTTGCTGGGAAGTTATCTTCGAAGATTTCTTTATTCTCAAATGGGTAATGCCACTGTGCGAAAGGCATAGATCCTGAATCGAACCAGCAGTCGATTACTTCTTCTACACGATGCATTGGTTTTCCACAATGTGGACACTTAATTGTTACCTGGTCGATATATGGACGGTGAAGTTCAATATCGTCTGGACAGTTATCAGACATACTCTTTAATTCTTCGATAGAACCGATTGAATGCTGATGTCCACATTCACATTCCCAGATATTTAATGGAGTTCCCCAATAACGGTTTCTTGAGATTCCCCAATCCTGTACGTTCTCTAACCAGTCTCCAAAACGTCCTTTACCGATGCTCTTTGGTACCCAGTTAACTGTATTGTTATTTGCGATCAGCTGATCTTTTACATCTGTCATCTTGATGAACCAAGATTCTCTTGCATAGTAGATCAGTGGTGTGTCACAACGCCAGCAGTGTGGGTAGCTATGCTCGAATTTTGGAGCATCATATAATAATCCACGGCTCTCTAAATCTTTTAAGACTTCTGGATCTGCTTTCTTAACAAATAATCCGGCAAATGGTGTTTCTTCTGACATATTACCGCGTTCGTCTACTAACTGTACAAAAGGCATCTCATATTTGCGTCCGACTTTCGCATCGTCTTCACCAAATGCTGGTGCGATATGAACGATACCTGTACCATCTGTTAATGTTACATATCCATCACATGTTACATAGAATGCTTTCTTATGCTGTTTCTCTGCAACTTTTGCTGCACAGTCATATAATGGTTCGTATTCTTTGTATTCTAAGTCTTTTCCTTTGTATGTTTCTAAGACTTCATATGCAGGTGTTCCTGCTTCTTCATCTGCTAATCTTCCAAGAACCGTATCAAGCAGTGCTTCTGCCATATAGTATACATATCCATCTGCTGCTTTTACTTTTGCGTATGTTTCTTCTGGGTTTACGCAAAGACCGATATTAGATGGAAGTGTCCATGGTGTTGTTGTCCATGCAAGGAAATATGCATCTTCATCTACTAATTTAAAGCGAACGATCGCTGAACGTTCTTTAACATCTTTGTATCCCTGTGCCACTTCCTGTGCAGATAATGGTGTTCCACAACGTGGGCAGTAAGGCACGATCTTGAATCCTTTGTAAAGTAATCCTTTATCCCAGATCTGTTTTAATGCCCACCATACAGATTCGATAAAGTTATTATCGTATGTGATGTATGGGTTCTCCATATCAGCCCAGAAACCTACTGTATCTGAGAAGTCTTCCCACATACCTTTGTATTTCCAAACGCTTTCTTTACATTTCTTGATGAATGGTTCCATACCGTATTCTTCGATCTGTTCTTTTCCATCAAGACCTAACATCTTCTCAACTTCAAGTTCGACTGGAAGTCCGTGTGTATCCCATCCAGCTTTACGAATGATCTTATGACCTTTCATTGTCTGGTAACGAGGGATCATATCTTTGATAACACGAGTTAAAACGTGTCCGATATGTGGTTTACCATTGGCTGTTGGTGGTCCGTCATAGAATGTATATGTCGGATCGTCTTTTCTTTCTTCGATACTCTTTTCAAAAATTTCGTTTTCTTTCCAGAACTTTACGGTCTCTTTCTCGCGATCAACAAAGTTCATGTCAGATGATACTTTCTTGTACATCTTCATCTCTCCTTTTACTTCTTAGAAAATCTAATGAAATAGGAAAAAATAAGAAAAAGCGCTGTCCAAAATAGGACAACGCTGTTGCTTCTAAACCACCTATTTCACATACTATCATATGTTATCCCGTTAACGGAGGATACCGGCACAGCTTACTTCATTCAGCCTGCAGCTTGGGAGTGATCTTCCTTCTTATCTTACTAACACCCGGCTTCCACCGCCCCGGACTCGCTCATGCGTTCATGATAGAATTACTGTCTCCTTCTTCGCTTTTATCATACTAAGTTATCTTAACACTTGAAATGGCGGTTCGTCAATATTGAATTGTATGTTTTCACATTTCTTTTTGTTTATTTTGTATGGAATACTTCGTAATAATGTTTCAGGCAATCTTTAAATCCATCTTTTGCAAGTGTTACACTATCATAGTAACTTCTTTCGGCATATCCATCTTTTGTATTATCTCTTGCTGCATTTAATAAGTCTGTACAGATATTTACTTTCGCAATTCCAAGTTCTACTGCTTTGGATAAGTTTTCATCTCCAGAACCAGATCCTCCATGAAGTACTAGTGGAATAGAAACCTCGGTTGCAATTTCTTGTAATCTTTCAAAATTCAGATGTGGAATTCCTTTGTATTCTCCATGAGCTGTTCCAATAGATACTGCAAGGGAATCAACTCCTGTCTGTTCTACAAATTTCTTTGCTTCTTCTGGTGTTGTTAACATTGTATTTCCTTCAACATGATAGCTGTCTCCTTCTCCTACGTGTCCGATTTCAGCTTCTACCGTAACATTTCTTTCATGTGCATATGCTACAATTTCTTTTGTCTTTGCCACATTTTCTTCAAATGGAAGGCTTGATCCATCAATCATAACAGAGGTAAATCCGACATCAATAGCTTTCTTAACCAACTCGATCGTAAATCCATGATCATAATGAAGCGCGATATCTTGGTTACTTTTTTCTGCGTAATATTTTACGATCGCTGCTGCTTCTTCAATACCTAATGTCGGTGTATGTACCTCCGCCAGACACACCATCAATGGGTGTTTTGTTTCTTCTGCCGCCTCGATCACTCCTTTGATATTCTCAAGGTTTACAATGTTGGCTGCTGGGACTGCGTAATGTCCTATTTTGGCTTCTTCTAACATCTTTTTACTGTTTACTAACATCTGTTTCATCCTCCCGAAAATTCATTCTAAAATTTTACTTTATAAGTTTCACTTGTATCATTTTTAAAAATTAGCTAACAGATAATCTTCTGCTTCTTTGGACCATAATCCATTATGTTCTTTTGTAATCTTAGCTAATTCTTTAAATCTATCATCTGTTTTTCCTTTTTCTTCAAAATCTTCAATTGCTGTTAGTTCAAGATTCTTTCCAAGATACATCAGTTTCTTTCCTCCTGGAATCTTTGGAAGATTCAATATCGTATCGATCTGTGCATCAATTCCCCCGATATGCGTGATCATAACAGCTGGATCTAATCTTCCTTCTCCTGCAAGTTTTAAACATTCTTTCATATCATCGGTATTCCCACCGCTTGATCCTACCAGATGGTGCATCTTATAATGTACGTCAAAGAAATTAAACATCGCAGATAATTTTGGATCCACTGGTCCTGCGAAGAAGTTTAAGCATCCGTCAAATCCTAAAATCTCATCTGCCATCTCGATCACTGGTCTGACTGGTGCATATACAGATACATCATCAAATCCTGTTCCACCAGTTAAATCTCTTAATGTCTTCACTGGGTCATCGACTTTCGCAGTATTGACAAAATGGATTTCAACACCTCGTTCTTTGGCATATTCTTCTGTAAATAATTCACTAGCTCTTTTTAATCTTACTTCATCAATGTCTGTGATCACCAGTAAAGAAGGTTTGCGATCACAATTTAACATATAACTGATCGCTCCTAATCCCATTGGACCGCAGCTTGCAAGAAGTGCACTCTTTCCACCTTCTACAATTCCCATCTTATGTTCATAAACACCACGTTCACTGTGGTACATAGAATGGAATGCTCCAATGATACAGCTCATAGGCTCCGCCAGTGATGCCTCAAAAAATGCACTGTTTTCATCAAAAGGTAATAAGCAGTCTTTTTCCATTACAATTGGCGGAACTTTGATAAAGGTTGCTGCTCCTCCGCAGTATTCATAAGAATATCCGATGGCTGCCATAGAACCTTTGATATTGATTGCTGGCTGCATGGTATATTTTGTTCCAACTTGATATTTATCTTTCCACTTCGCCCCAACTTCACGAATGATTCCTGCAAATTCATGTCCTACGATGATCGGATGTTCGCTGATATCATCGTTGACTCTCTGATGTTTTGCTCCCTGAATAGATTCTTTGTAAGTAGACATGCAGACACTGTCAGTGATCAGTTCCATTAAGATCTCATCGTCTTTCAGTTCTCCCATATCAAATTCTTCTAATCTTAAATCTGATTCCCCATAAAGTCTGACTGCTCTTGTCTTCATAGCTTATCCCTTTTCCTTCCTGTTTGTGTTGTGTTGTGTGGTCATCTGGCCATGTACATTGTCATTTGATATTTTTTATTATAGATTCAACGTTTTTATTTGTCAATACAATTTTTTATTTTTCCATCACACAAAAAGTGCTGATTTACAAGATTTTTACAATAAAAAAGAAGCTGATATGCTTACTTTTATTTGCATATCAGCTTCATATTCTTATCTCTATATTATTTTAATAATAACTCTGCCGTCGGCACATCTGTTACCAACACATTCACTAATCCACCTGCGATCGCACCTTTGATTGCTTCGATCTTATCTTTTCCATAAGACATTCCGACTCTGACTGGTATCTTTGCGATCTTATCCAATGAAATTCCAACCATTTTTCTTTTCAGATCCTCATCAACCGTCTGGCCATTCTTGTCATAAATCCTTCCAACGATTTCTCCAACAGCACCTTTTCTCACTAGTTCCTTGTATTCTTCCTTTGTCCGTATTTCTGCCTTGATAATCGAAGAATCGTCCTGCATCGATCCGATTCCGATCAATGCAATGTCCGCTGTTTCTGCCATATGAAGAACTTTAGCGATTTCATCAATACTTTCGATCAACTCTTTTTCTTTTGTACCTTCCACATACATTGGTGCAGACAAGTTATAACTTGCACAGTGTAATAAATTTCCGACTTTCGTTGCAAGTGTATTGGAATATGTTGTTGTATTCCATGAATCTGACTGTATCGCTCCCGGTGTTCCAAGAAATGGAACAACTTTTACATTCTGAAATGAAAGAGATCTAAGACGTTCATCTTTCGCCAACTGCTCCACAAATTCATGCATGGCTCTTCCCCATGTCATTCCAAATACCATGTTTTTTTTCAAAACTCTTAGAATATAGTCTACCGCTTGAAACGCTACTTCTTGATCCGATGACTGTTCATATGCCGGAACAGCGATCAATGCTTCTGTCAATCCATATTTTTCTTCTAATTTCCGTTCCAATGCAAGATCACTTTGTTCAGGATATTGAATCCTGATCTGAACATACCCTTCATTTCTCGCCTGAATCAATGCTCTGGAAATACTGGTTCTTGATGTATGTAATTTTTTCGCAATCTCTTGTTGCGATAATCCATCACGGTAATAAAGTTCTGCTGCTTTTATTAAAAAACGATCACTTTTCATCTGGCTTCCTCCATCGTGAATATGCCACATTTCATATGTGACTTTCTATATTTATATTATCTGGTTTTTTATTTATTTTCAATGCACATTTTTATATTTTCTTAATCTGTTTTATCGGATATTTTGATTGTACGAAAACAAAGATCATGATCTTATCTTTTTATCAGATTTTACGCTTTCTTAACGTTTTATTTACTAAATTTTATAATTTTTGTATATAATTATATGTTAAAATAGTAGTTAACTAATGTTAGATGGTTTAAATACAAATATAAAACCAGAAGGGAGATAAATTCATGTTAAGAATTGGAATTTTAACCAGTGGCGGCGACTGTCAGGCATTGAATGCTGCCATGCGTGGTGTAATAAAAGGTTTAAGTGTAAAGAGAAATGATCTGGAGATCTATGGTTTCCGCGATGGATATAAAGGTCTGATCTACGATATTGCTGACCGTATGACACCAGATGATTTTTCTGGAATCTTAAACCGTGGAGGTACAATTCTTGGAACTTCCAGACAGCCATTCAAAAAGATGCGCATCCCTGATGAAAACGGTCTTGATAAAGTCGAGGCAATGAAAAGTAATTACCGCAAATATAAATTAGACTGTCTTGTAGTTCTTGGCGGTAACGGAACTCACAAAACTGCAAATATGCTTCGTGAAGAAGGTTTAAATGTTGTAACACTTCCAAAGACAATTGACAATGATCTTTGGGGAACTGAAATGACATTCGGATTCCAGAGTGCCGTTGATATTGCAACTGATACGATCGACCGAATCCATACAACAGCTTCTTCTCACAGCCGTGTATTTATCATCGAGGTTATGGGGCATAAAGTCGGACATGTTACCCTGCAATCAGGAATTGCTGGTGGAGCTGACGTAATCCTGCTGCCTGAAATTCCTTATGATATTGATAAAGTAGCCGAAGTTGTAGAAAACCGCTTTGCAGCTGGAAAGAAATTCTCGATTATCGCAGTTGCTGAAGGTGCTATTTCAAAAGAAGATGCGAAGTTAAAGAAGAAACAGTATAAGGCAAAACTTGCAGAAAGAAGATATCCTTCTGTTGCTTATGAGATTGCAGCTGCACTAGAAGAAAAAACAAATCGTGAGATCAGAGTCACCGTTCCAGGACATACACAGCGTGGTGGTGCTCCTTGTGCTTACGACCGTGTACTTGCTACAAGAGTTGGAGCATATGCCGCTGAATTGATCCTTAATAAAGAGTATGGCTATATGGTTGGTATCGTTGATGGAGATACAAAAAAGGTTCCATTATCTGAAGTTGCTGGAAAATTAAAATATGTTGATCCGAAGTGCCAGATGATTAAGGACGCTAAGACGATTGGAATAAGTTTTGGTGAGTAAATTGTAGTTTGATGACGGAAATTATTGGTGGAATATTATAAAAATGGTTATATGTCTGCGACGCGCTCTCGCTCGACTCACTACGCAGCTGTACTAAGCTCCTGAATGATCTTACGATCATCCACTCGCTAAGTGCAGGCGTGTTCCTACGGTCGCCGACATATAACCATTTTTATAATATTCAAATAATTTACGTAATTCAAATCACTATACAGTGTGTATGTTGTATGGTATTGATTGATAATTTTTGTATTCGTTAACAGAAGTTTAGCTAAAATCTACAAGCACCGATTTGTAGGGTAGTTTGATGAACTGAAGTTATTGGTGGGGGTGAATATTTTACTATATTAGCATTTATAATAAACATCTGTCTACCACTACAAAAATTGAAAAACAATAATGTTTAACATACATCCATCAGCCTGAATTTTCTTATTTTTATGATTGAAAGTCTTCAGGTATTTAGAGAAAAAATGAAAGATAGCATATGAGCAACGATCGAATCCCATAGGAGTTTTGACGGAATCGCAGCTGGATCGGGCAATTGTTTGAGCGTCAAAGACTACTGGTTTCAGTAACTTTCAACGCGAGTTATTGCAGGAGATCCAGCGAATAGGCGTTCTGTCAAAACTCCGTCAATGGAATTCGTGTTGCTCATATGCTATCTTTCATTTTTTCTCTAAATACTCGATGACCTTCAACTCATACAAATTAAAATTTAAGATCCCCCACAATCTGCTGAACCGTCAAATGATTCTTCTTAAGAAGTTCTTCAATATCATATCGATCTAACAATTCCTTCTTCACGCCATAATTCAGCACTTTCACATCAGAATCTCCATAGAATCGTGCAATCTTTTCTCCGAATCCTCCTTCTAAAAATCCATCTTCTAATGTAATAACTACATCATGATCTTTCTTTAGATCTTCTAATAATACTTCATCAATTCCAGTAATATAATATGGATTTATCACAGTTGCTTTTGTTCCTGTCTTTTCTTCTACTGCTTTTGCAACTTCACATCCCATATTGTAGAATGTTCCAAGTCCAATGACTGCAACTTTGCTTCCTTTTTCTGTGACTTCATATTTGTTTAACTGACTGAAATCTTTTGTTATTTTTTTACTGTCAGAGATCATTTCTCCACCTGGAAGTTTGATCGCGACTGGATATTGATCCTGATCGATACTCCAGTCCAACATTGCCAGATATTCTTCTTTTGTTGTTGGTGCGAGGTATACTAAGTTTGGAATATTGCTCATCATTGGAATATCCTGTAATCCAAGATGAGTAACATCATTCATTCCATAAACAGATCCCCAGAAAGTGACGATCGTTGCTGCATTGCTATCGATGCACAGATCCTGTGTGATCTGGTCGTAAGTTCTCTGTACAAATGTTGAATATACTCCATAAACCGGTTTTCCACCACCTGCTGCGATTCCTGCCGCCATTGCCATTGCTGTTTCTTCCGCGATCCCAACATCGATAAACTGTTTTCCAGCTTCCTTACGTTTATCTTCTGTAAATCCCATAACTGTTGGTGTTGCAGAAGTGATCGCTACAACCTTCTTGTCTTCTTTCATTTTCTTTAACAGGTATTGTGCTGTTACACTTGAGAAATCCTCACCATCAAAAGAATCTAAAGGCTTTCCTGTTTCCACATCAAATGGCGCACAGTAATGCCAGTCTTCTTTATGTTCCTCAGCTAATTTATATCCTTTTCCTTTTTGCGTATTAATATGAACGACAACTGCTTTTTTTGTATCTTTGACCTGTTTGAATGCTTCGATCAAATCAGCGACTTTATTTCCTTCTTTGACATAAATGTAATCTAATCCCATAGCTTTGAATAGATTGCATTTAGATTCTCCGTTTGTTTCACGAAGCGCTTTTAGATTCTCATATAATCCACCGTGGTTTTCTGCGATCGACATATCGTTATCATTAACTACGATAATCAGATTTCCACCTAATTCTGCGGCATAATCAAGACCTTCTAATGCTTCCCCTCCACTTAAAGATCCATCTCCGATGACTGCGATCACATTTCCATTTTCTTCTTTTAAGTCTCTTGCTTTGGCAAGTCCAAGTGCAAGACTTATAGAAGTTGATGTATGCCCAATTGTGAAATGATCATGCTCACTTTCTCCTGGATTACTGTATCCTGATACATCATCATAATGTTCTTCATATAGGAATGCATCCTTACGTCCAGTCAACATTTTGTGTGGATAAGATTGATGGGAAACATCATATACGATCTTGTCTTTTGGCGATTCAAATACATAATGCATGGCGATCGTTGCTTCTACCATACCGAAATTCGGTCCAAAATGACCTCCATGTTTACTTAATTTTTTTAATAATGCATCACGAATTTCTTCTGCAAGTACATTTAACTGATCCTCGGATAATTTCTTGACATCTTCTGGACCATTAATATTTTCAATATACATCTATTTTTCTCCTTGTCTGGTTTCTTGTAAATACACTAGCAATAGTGTATGATATTTATATCATACAACCTAAAGTTAACTTTAGGTCAAGAATATTTTTGAAAGAAGGTTTTTCTATGTACACAATCGGTCAAGTCTCTACAATGTTTGATCTTCCTATTTCTACCTTAAGGTATTATGACAAGGAAGGATTTTTCCCTAATCTGGAACGTAAAGGAAACATCCGTTATTTTAGTGATAATGAATTGGAAGCGCTTCGTATTATTGAATGTCTGAAGAAATCCGGTCTTGAGATCAAAGATATAAAGCAATTTTTTCTCTGGGTATCTGAAGGCAGCGCAAGCTATGAAAAAAGGAAAGAATTATTTGAATCTAGAAAATCAGCTGTTGAAACTGAAATCCAAGAACTTCAAAAAACTCTTTCCCTCTTAAAATTCAAGTGCTGGTATTATGAAACAGCAATGAAAGATGGTAATGAAGATGCTATAAATGCCATGTTGCCTGATAAACTTCCTGAAAACATACAAAAACTATATAACGAAGGTCATGAATAATTTTTTTGCCCTAAAACTATTCGAAATAACAATTTAATGTTAAAATAAAGACAAGGAAATGTTAAAAATGAGAGGTGATATTTTGAAAAAGAAACTTATGGTACTTTGTGCTGTCGCAATTATGATCAGTACATGCTTGACTGGGTGTAAGATGAATTCTGGAAAAATCCGCTTTGGTTCTGCTGGAATCGGTGGTACTTACCAGATTTTTGGTGATACTTTTGCCAACCTTATCTCATCTAAGAGTAAAAAATATAACATTGAAGTAAAAACAACTGCAGGTTCTGCTGCAAATCTTCGTCTGTTATCTAAAGATTACATTCAGATGGCTGTTGCCCAAATGGATTTGATCAATGATGCTTATAACCGCACTGGTATTTTTGAAAATGATAAGAAATATCAGGGATATCGTGCTGTTGCTTCCCTTTATACAGAAGCCTGTCAGATTGTGGTTTCTGCGGATTCAGACATTCAGTCTATGGATGATCTAGAAGGGAAAAAGGTCTGCATTGGTGAAGAAGAATCTGGAACTGAACAGAATGCGTTGCAGATTTTAAATGCTTATGGATTAAACGAAAGACTTGTTGATACTGTAAATCTGAATTATACAGATGCCGCCAAGAAATTAAAATCTGGCGATATTGATGCATTTTTCTGTACCGCAGGTGTTCAGACGACTGTGATCAATGAGCTGTCAAAACAGTGTAAGATTCGTCTGGTCAGTCTTGATCAAAAAGGGGTTTCTCGTCTGAAGAAATCTTATAAATTTTACACAGAATATACAATACCTGCAGGTACATATGTAAATCAGACTAAAGAAATTAAAACTGTTGGTGTCAAAGCTGTTCTTCTTGCAAGTGATAAACTTTCCGAAGATACTGTCAAAGACATTACACAGATTCTGTTTAAGAATCAACAGCAGATTCAGTATGCACTACCTGTAGATATTTCTCTTGATGAGACAACTGCCGTTGATGGTATCACGATTCCATTCCATGACGGTGCTGCTGCCTATTATAAACAACATGGAATCACAGTAAATACAGAGAAAGGAAGCAATTAACCGCTGCGGTGTAAATAAATGACAATACAACTAGATATGTATCAGACGATCGCGGTTGCCGTAGTCGTTTTGATGTTAGGAAACTTTTTAAAACACAGGATTGCGATCTTAGAACGATTTTGTATTCCTGCACCTGTGATCGGCGGTGTGATCTTTGCAATCTTTACCTGTGTATGTTATGTAACTGGATTTGCCGAATTTTCCTTTGATGATATTCTAAAAGAAGTCTGTATGGTATTCTTCTTTACATCTGTTGGATTTCAGGCAAACTTAAAAGTCTTAAAAAGTGGTGGAAAATCTTTGATCATTTTCCTGATCCTTGTGATCATATTGATCATATGCCAGAACTTTCTTGCAGTCGGTCTGTCCAAAGCACTACAGATCAGTCCTTTGGTTGGACTCTGTACAGGTTCTATCCCTATGATCGGTGGTCATGGTACCGCTGGTGCATTTGGACCTGTTCTTGAAGACTTTGGTGTTAAAGGTGCCAGCACTTTATGTACAGCTGCTGCTACATTTGGATTGATCGCTGGAAGTATCATGGGCGGTCCCGTTGGAAAACGTCTGATTGAGAAGAAAAATCTTTTAAAGACTGCAATTCCTGAAGATAACAGCCTGTTAATTGAAGAAGAGAAAAAGCATGAACGTCACACAAGTATGTATCCAGCTGCCGTGTTCCAGCTGATCATCGCCATGGGGATCGGAACGATCATTTCCAAATTGCTTTCCATGACAGGTATGACATTCCCAATCTATATCGGTGCCATGATTGCTGCTGCATTTATGCGTAACATCGGCGAATATTCTGGACAATTTACAATTTATATGGGTGAGATCAATGATATTGGTGGTATCAGCCTATCTTTATTCTTAGGAATCGCCATGATCACTTTAAAATTATGGCAGCTTGCAGACCTTGCACTTCCACTGATCACATTACTTGCAGGACAAACTATTTTGATGTTCTTATTTACTTATTTTGTAGTATTTAATATCATGGGAAGAGACTATGATGCCGCTGTATTATCTTCTGGCGTATGTGGTTTCGGAATGGGTGCCACGCCAAACGCCATGGCGAATATGCAGGCAATCTGTGAACGTTATGTCCCATCCGTCAAAGCTTACCTTCTGGTACCTTTGATTGGTAGTTTATTTGCAGACTTCTTAAATAGTCTGGTGATCACGTTCTTTATCAATTTTCTATAATCTAGAGGGAGACGATGAAAAATGTTTGGAAAAAGAAAAAAAAGACGCGAAGCAATCCGAAATAAGCTCCGTGAGAAATCAGAATATAAAATGAAAAGCGAAAATGTTGCAATACCCGAGATCCATACAAAAGATTTTGATGAGATTGAGGAACATATTGATGAAATAGAACAGGAAAAAGAAGAAAAACATTCTATTCTCTATGATAATGTAGCAATTCCTGAGGTTCATATTCATAAAAAGGAAAAATAGAATTCCGATATGCAGGATTCCAACAAAAAATGGCAGTACATTCTTCCAGTTCTGGTTAATGTACTGCCTATTTGTTATTATGCTTCTGCTCTCATTTTTGCATATAATTGTTTTCTCACAAAGTAATAACAGATCACCTGTAATACGATTGTTATGATCCAGGATGCTGGATATGATATAAATAAAATATCCAAAGATCTATGATTCGGGAAGATCCAGAAAATCCATACGATTCTTGTTCCTACTGTCCCAATGATCGAAAGGATCATTGGCACACCAGAACGCCCCATTCCACGAAGTGCTCCAGGAAACAGATCCATAAATCCACAGAGGAAATACGTAACCGTTGTATATAACAAGATTTCCATTCCACATTGAATTACTTTTGAATTACTTGTATAGATCGTCAAGAGTTTAGGACCAAAGAAATAAGCGCTGTTTCCCAAGATCATCATTGCAACAAATGATAAGATCAGACAGTCGATCAAGACACGATCCATTCGTTTCCATTTTCCAACACCATAGTTCTGACTGGTAAAACTCATGCAAGCCTGTGTCACTGCATTCACTGTAACATACAAAAATCCAAAAATATTATTTGCTGCCGTATATCCTGCCATTGCGATTGATCCAAAAGAATTCACTGATGACTGCAATAATACATTAGAAAAATTAATAACAGTGCTTTGAATTCCTGCTGGAATTCCCACCTGAAAAATCTGTTTTAAATATTCCTTTTGAATCTTTAATTTTGAAAAACGCAGTTGGTAACTTGTTTCTGATCGATACAGACATCGAAGCACAAGTATACTTGAAATCAGCTGTGAAATTACCGTTCCGATTGCAACTCCTGCAACGCCAAGATGAAAAATGATAACCAGACACATGTTAAGACCTGCATTTGCAATTCCAGCAACGATCAAATAAAACAGCGGACGTTTTGTATCTCCGACCGCTCTTAAAATGGATGCTCCATAATTATAAAGCATAAAAAACGGCATCCCCATAAAATAAATTCTCATGTAAAGAGTGGAAAGATTGATCACATCATCTGGTGTATCCATTAATTCTAATACTGGTTTTGCAAAGATCAATCCTACAAAGACCATAATAATTCCGCTGATCAGCGCCAGTGTGATTGCCGTATGAACGGTTTCAGACATTTCTTTATCTTTGCCCGCCGCATAAAATCTTGCGGATAAAACATTCGCTCCAAGGGATATTCCAATAAATAAATTGGTAAACATATTGATCAGGGCAGTGGTTGATCCAACCGCTGCAAGCGACTGGCTCCCACTAAATCTTCCAATAACTATAATATCCACTGCATTAAACATCAGCTGCAAAATTCCGGATAACATCAATGGTAACGAAAATGAGATCAGTTTATCCATAATCGTTCCATTGCACATATCAATTTCATATTTATTACGTTTTATTGTTGAACTCATTGCCTTACTCAAATACCTTTTTTATACTGTCATAGTGCAGGAAAATTCCTTCCTGTGCAAATACTTTGATCTCATCTATTGAGGCAAACATATAGCCGTCAATCTCTGCTTCCTGAAAGTTTACATCACTGTCATCGATATCTAATGTAAAACGATAAACATCTACAAAATAGTTATCTCCTTCTCCTGGATTCTCTCTCTTGTATGTAAACATATATCCGCCTTCAGCATCTTTAACATCCAGTCCTGTTTCTTCTTTCACTTCACGAAGAACTGCATCATAAGATGCTTCCCCTGCCTGTGCAGCACCACCAGACACTTCCCACCATCCTGGTGCCCATGCCTTTGTCATAACTCTCTTTGTGATCAAAAATTTGCCATCTGATCTTCTAATGACTCCAAGAACTGTCAGATGATATTCATCATCTTTTAATGTCCAGTCATTTCTCTTCATTGTACGGCCTGTCAGTTGTTTATTCTTATCGTAAATGTCCCATCTTTCTTCCATTTTTGCATTTCTCCTTGGGTGTGTTTCTTTATTAATCTTAACATTTTACTAAATTTATTGCAAATTGTGATTTGTAGGTAGTGTTGCATGTATGAGTCAGAAAGAAGATAAGAAAAAATATTTATAAGAATACAGGGCGACACTCCGCATTTTTGAAAGCGTTTTTTACAAATCGCTGATTCGCGCCTGTTCCTTTGATAACTCCCTGGCTGCGAGCCAAAATGCCCGCAGCTACGGTCAGACAATCAACCACAGGGCGCTGCGAATTTGTAAAAAACGCATTCAAAAAGTGCTCATGTTGTCACCCTGTATTCTTATAAATATTTTTTCTTATCTTCTTTCTGACTCATACAACGGAACGCTATTCAAATCACTACACAATGCGTGTGTTAAACTATATTGGCTGATAAGTTTTGTATTCGTTGATGGAAGATAAATAAACTCTCAGACACCGATTTGTTGGAATGTTTATGAAGCATAATAACATTACTTTCTGTCTGAAAGTTCCCTATTTTACAACCAATACTGTCCTCCATACACACCACTTGAATTTTTTAATCTTGTAATTGTCCACACTTTAGACTTCAGGTATATGATCAAAATCTACAGTTGGCCAACTTACAAAATTAAATTTTTTCTTGTGCATAAATAGATATATTCCCATTCACCCCATAAGCAATCACACAGACAATAACAAACAGCACCATATCAGCTCCTCCAAACACTTCTAATCCAATCATGATCGGTGCGATCAGTGTATTTGTTGCGCTTCCAAAGACTGCTGCATATCCTAGTGCTGCACATAACATTGGTGGTGGTCCAAGTATACCTCCAAGGATCACTCCAAGAGATGTTCCAATCGAAAACAGTGGTGTAACTTCTCCACCCTGAAATCCAATTGCCAGTGTAAAAATCGTAAATAATAACTTTAGGAGCCAATCATAACTATAGATTGTCTGTCCTGCGAATCCTGCTGAGATTATATTTGTTCCAAGTCCACTATATCTTGATCCGTGAATAATAAACAATAATGCTGCTAATGGAATTGCCATAACTCCGATTCTTAAATACTGATTCATGATCGTTTCTCCCATGAATACTTTTAACTTACTTAATGAAAAAGAAAACAATCTTCCAGTCAGTCCAAATAAAATTCCAAGTATGATTACTGATATGATCGTTTTCGTACCAGTTAAATTTATGGTATTTTTAATTGCAACTGAAAATTTTTCTAACCCCAGGCTATGAGATGTAAATGCTGCTATATATGCAGACGCCAATGCTGGCAGTAGTGCTTCATAATCCATTTTCCCGATTACGATTACCTCGATTGCAAAGAATGTTGCACTTAATGGTGTCTGAAATAACCCTCCAAATCCTGCTGCCATACCGATGACTAACATTATTCTTCCATTCTCTGGGAAGTTTAATTTTCTTCCGAATGCATGAGACAGGGTTGCTCCGATCTGAACTGCAACTCCTTCTCTGCCAGCACTTCCTCCGAATAGATGCGTTAACCATGTTCCGATCATTACTAATGGAATTAGTAGTAATGGGATAGCATCTGTTTTTTGCTGGCCAACTTCGAAAATGAGTTTCATTCCTTTTAGACTTAGTTTACTGAATACGTAATACATTGCTGTGATCACCAGCCCAGCAATTGGCAGGAATGGCAGTAAATATTGATAATGTATGGTCCTGAACTCTGAGATTGCGATCAGCACTCTTCCAAACAAGGCATCGATCGCACCTACAATAATTCCTACAACGATTGCCATGATGATATATTTTAGCAGTTGTATAATATAGTCTTTCTTTTGCATTTTCCTAAAATCCTTTCTTTTTTATATAATCCAAACATCAAAAAAGCTGATAACCCCTGTGTTCATTACACAGAAGTCATCAGCTTAATAAGCGGTTTCGAATCTCTTCGAGGGAGAACTTCATTCCCTTTCTCTTTTGTTAAGATAGCATATTTTTTATTTTGTGTCAATTTTGTAATTTATTCTAATATTTCTTTTACTTCTGATTCTTCAGTATTGTATTTTTCTGCTTCATCCGCTTAATCACTTTAAGCCGTGTAAATTCCTCCCTCTCCTTCTCTTCCAACTCATTCGAAATCTTATAAACCAACCCGGTATAAGTCGGAATCGTAATATTCTTCAACGCATTTGCCCTCTTCTGCGTTTTCTTAATACTAGTTGCTAAACGATACGCCGCGTTTTCAACCATTGACAATTTAATTGTCAGATCCTTCACCTGCCGAAACGCTTCCCTGGCAACATCAATTGATTCAAATGTCCCATCCATCGCATATGTCAACTGATTCTCATGTGCATCATATTTCACATGTGGAATCTCTGTTCCCATGATACTTCTTGTCTGAATCCGTATCGAGTCCTCGATCGGAACTGTATAGGCAAGTTCTTCTACCTTACTGATCCCATGCTGGATATTCGCCCTCTGAAGGCATGCATACGCTCTTGTAAATGTTGTATCAATCTCTTCCTGAATATCTTTCGCCTCATCGATCAGATCCATCAGCTCACGAATCAGGATATTTCTTTTTTTATCCATCAGATCGTAACCCTGTTTTGCCAACGTAAGAGAGTTCTTGGCTGCGATCAGATTTCCTTTGGTCGGGAATTCTCGTGGGTCCATAATCTCACCACCTTTAGCTTTCCTGCTCTTTTGGCAGGTATTTATCGATGATCTTCGTGTCGATTCGATCCAATTCTTCTCTTGGCAGGATCTTTAATAATTCCCATCCAAGATCCAATGTTTCGATCATGGAACGGTTTTCTTCCGGCCCCTGACCGATATATCGTTCCTCAAATGCCTTTCCAAATTCCAGATATTTTTTATCAATTGGGGATAACTCATCTTCTCCGATAACAGATGCTAAGTTTCTTGCTTCTCCTACTTTCGCATAAGCGGAAAATAACTGGTTTGCAAGATCCTGATGATCTTCTCTTGTGTATCCTTCTCCGATTCCATCTTTCATCAGACGAGAAAGCGATGGCAAAACACTGATTGGTGGATAAATGGACTGTCCGTTTAAATTACGATCCAGTACGATCTGCCCTTCTGTAATATAACCAGTTAAGTCAGGAATTGGATGAGTGATATCATCATTTGGCATAGTTAAGATTGGTAACTGTGTGACCGAACCTTCTGCTCCTTCGATGATTCCTGCACGTTCGTATAATGTTGCAAGTTCACTGTACAAATATCCTGGATATCCTTTTCTGGATGGAATTTCTCCTTTCGATGAAGATACCTCACGCATCGCTTCCGCAAACGATGTCATATCTGTCAGGATAACTAAGATATGCATATTACAGTCAAATGCAAGGTATTCTGCTGCAGTTAAGGCTACTTTTGGTGTGATCAATCGTTCTACAACTGGGTCATTTGCAAGATTTAAGAACATACATACATGATCTGCAACACCACTTTCCTCAAATGTCTTCTGAAAGAAATCCGCAACATCATGTTTGACACCCATTGCTCCAAAGACTACCGCAAATGGCTCATCTGAACCATCACCAAGAGATGCCTGTTTTACGATCTGGGCTGCCAGCTGATCGTGTGGAAGTCCGTTTCCTGAGAAGATGGGAAGTTTCTGTCCACGGATCAGTGTTGTTAATCCGTCAATTGCTGAAATACCTGTACGGATATAGTTTCTTGGATATTTTCTGCGGACCGGATTTAATGGAAGGCCGTTGACATCTCGTTTGACATCGGTGATCAGTGGTCCTAATCCATCGATTGGTTTTCCGATTCCGTTAAATGTTCTCCCTAGCATATCTGGTGCAAGAGAGACTTCCATCGGGTGTCCAGTTAATTTTGTTCTTGTATTATCAAGGGACATATTTTCCGTTCCCTCAAATACCTGAATCACTGCTTTATCTTCGTATAATTCAATGATCCTTCCGATTTTTTTCGTTTTTCCATCAACCGTAAATTCGACGATCTCATCAAAAAATGCGTCCTGTACTCCTTCCAGAATGACAAGCGGACCATTGATGCTGCTTAGTCCTAAATATTCAATTCCCATAAAATGACCGCCTCCTTATGCATTCTTTTCCAGTACTGCATCATAGAAATCATCAATCTGTTTACGGTAGAGATCCAGTAATTGCAGATTGTCATTCGGAACATCGTATTTGATCGCAATGACTTTCTCAAAGATCCCTTCTGCTTTTAGCACGCTCATTGGCATTCCTCTCGCTACAAGTTCCCTGCTCTTTTGATACAGATATAAAATAACTTCCATCATTTTAAATTGCTTCTCCATGGACACGCAGGTGTCATCTTTATGGAAAGCATTTTGCTGCAGAAATCCTAATCGGATCACCCTTGCGATCTCTAACGTTAATTTCTGATCATCTGGAAGAACATCCCCACCGATCAGTTTTACGATCTCCATCAAACTACTTTCCTGATTTAAGATCGCCATCAGACGATTTCGATAGTCCACAAAATTGGGGGATACATGATCTCTGTACCAGCCGCCGAGATCTGTCAGATATTCACTGTAACTCGTTAACCAGTGAATCGCTGGAAAATGTCTTGCGTAAGCCAAGGATTTATCAAGTCCCCAGAAGCAACGGACAAATCGTTTGGTATTCTGTGTAACTGGCTCTGAGAAATCTCCTCCCTGTGGAGATACTGCACCGATGATCGTTACAGAACCATCCGTTCCATTTAGGTTGTGCATCATTCCAGCTCTTTCATAAAAGGCAGATAATCTAGAAGCTAAATATGCCGGAAATCCTTCTTCTGCTGGCATCTCTTCCAGACGACCGGACAATTCTCTTAACGCTTCTGCCCATCTTGAAGTAGAATCCGCCATGATCGCGACATCGTATCCCATATCACGGTAATATTCTGCCAACGTAAGTCCTGTATAAATAGATGCTTCACGTGCTGCTACCGGCATATTGGATGTGTTGGCGATCAGTGTTGTTCGGTCCATCAATGGATTACCACTCTTTGGATCAACTAATTCTGAAAATTCTTCCAATACCTGTGTCATCTCATTTCCACGTTCCCCGCATCCGATATAAATGATAATATCCGCATCGGACCATTTCGCAATCTGATGCTGTGTCATTGTCTTTCCAGTACCAAAACCACCTGGAATTGCCGCAGTTCCACCTTTAGCAATCGGAAACATTGTATCCAGTATTCTCTGGCCTGTTACCAGTGGCACACATGCCGGAATCCTGTCGTGAACAGGTCTTGGAACCCTGATTGGCCATCTCTGGATCATTGTTAACTGTTTTTCCGTTCCATCGTCCAATCTTAACGTGATCATATGATCCTTGATCGCATGTTCTCCATCAGATGCCACAAAAGTAACCGTTCCTGTAAGATCTGGCGGCACCATGCATTTGTGTACGATGGCTCTTGTTTCCTGCACTTGGGCATAGATATCACCGCCATGAAGAACATCTCCTTCATTGACAACTAATTTTGTGTCCCACAATTTCTCCATATCAAGCGAATCTACACTGATACCTCTTGTGATAAATACACCTGCATTTTCTGCGATCCTCTCTAAGGGACGTTCAATTCCATCAAAAATGTTATCAAGGATTCCGGGAGCTAATGTGACGGATACTGCCTCCCCGCTTGCTTCCACGATCTCGCCCGGTTTTAATCCTGATGTTTCTTCATATACCTGAATCGTCGTACGGTCTTTATCCAGAGAAATGACTTCTCCAACTAATTTTTCTTTGCCGACATAAACCATTTCTGACATCTTAAATCCAGTATTTCCAGCCAGATAAATGACAGGTCCGTTAATTCCATAAATTGTTCCAGTCTTACTCACCTGTCACACCCCCTTTAAAGGTAAATTCTTCGTATTCTTTCTCCAAAGCACCTGAAAATGAATGATCGATCAAGATATTTCTTCCCGGAATAATCGAACGGATTCCTCCAAGAAAATCTTCTTCGCTGACTGTTACTGTCATTCCAGTTCGTTTTTCGAGGAATTCTTTTTTGTCCTCATCCGAACTGTTAATATAGATTGTCAATGGATTCCCATCTGCGAATCTCGCCGCTTTTGCAATATAAGATACAAGTAATTCTTTATACGCTTCGGTTTTCATGTATTCTTCTGCCATTTCCCGGACTTCCTCAAACAATTTATTTTTTAATTCATTCTGCACTCTGCTTAATTGTCTTCGAAGTTTTAGCTGCCCTTTGGATGTTACTGTATTTAACTGCTGCCTTGCCGATGCTGTTTCGGTCTTGATTCTCGTATCTGCCTGCATCACAGCTTCTTGTTTATGTGTTTTGAACACACCTTCCAATGCCTTCTGATGCTGATCTATGATTTCATTCCCTCTGGCTCTTGCTTCTTCCATGGCAGCTTCTCTGATATGTGAAATATTTTCTTCTACTGTCAATGTTGTCACCTTCCTTCTACAGCCGGCTTACAATTTCAATCCGATCGCCTCATTGACATAAGACGTGATAAAATCTTTCTTCCGTCCAGTTCCGTGCCTGTCAGGAATCTCGATCAGGAGCGGCATTTTCCGCTCCAACTTGATCTCATCGATCAATTCTGGAAATTCTCTTCCAAATTTCTCTGTCAGAAGCACGATCCCAATCTCTGGATCACTCATAGCCTTCTCGATCGCTTCTTTTAGTTCATCCCTTTTATGAACTACGATCCCGTCAACCCCAGCTAACCGCATTCCTGTCAATGTATCTACATTATCACTGATCAAATACATTTTCATAACTATCACTTCCTGATCTATCCAAGTTTACCAATGATCATAAATGAAATGATCAATCCATACAGACACACACCTTCTGCCAAACCTACGAAGATCAGTGATTTACCTAAGGCACTTGGGTCTTCACTGATCGCACCTAAGGCTGCACTTGCGGCACTCGCTACGGCGATACCACCACCAACACAAGAAAGTCCTGTTGATAATGCTGCTGCCAGATATCCAAGTCCTGTTGCCATTCCTGCATCAGAACCTGCTTGTGCTGCCTGTACCGGATCTGTGACAAACATCATCACTCCGGCGATCACAATGATCCCGAAGAAGAAAAAAGCATTAAATGCAATACTTCGTTTATAACGTTTCTTTGTTCTCTCTCCATGAAGAAAATAACCAAATGGAATAAATATACTTAAGATTAATGCTGCGATGATCGCTAATTTGATTGCTAATGTCATAACCGATACCTCCTAATTTTCCTTGCCTGCATGATTGTCATACGGATGGAATTCTCTTCCTGATCCCGTATAGAAACGACTGAACATTTCATAATATTCCAGACGCAATACCTGAATTCCAACAACCAGACCTTCTAGTCCACACACGATAATATTTCCAAGAACAATGATGATCCAGTTTGGATTTCCTGCTCCATCTGTGATTCCTCCAAGCATCAGAACAACTTCCATCATAGCCGCATGGCTCACTGCAAATGCTCCGATACGCACAAATGAGATCGTGTTGGAGAAGAAACTTAACATCGTTTCAAACAATTCAAAAAATCCCTGTACCAGAAACATTCCAACGCCGCCTTCTGCTTTTGGTTTCTTCCCTTCCACGAGCTGTCCTAATGGTTCTTTTAGTAAGAACATGATCACTGGAATTCCAAGGAAAATGATCATCATGATATTTCCTGGTGTTTTGTGGCCTGTCATATAAAGCACGATCGTTAAGACAAGAAATCCATAAAATACAAGTCCTGCAACTCCATTTGGGCTGAAGAATAAATTTTCTTTATCCCCACGTTTCTTTGCATTGATGATCTGAAATACCATCGCAAGCAAGATGAGTGCCATACCAAATGCAACTGCCACGATAAATACAGTATTTAACTGTCCAACAAACGGTAATTTCATCATTGCATGCATTGGCGATAACCACATTGGTTTAATGATCGTTCCTTCAAATCCAAAGAAACTTCCAAACATAAAACCAAAGAATGTAGAAAAAATTCCTGCAATAGAAATGATTCCTGCTAGATTCCATTTCTTGATCTTATATAGTAATCCCCCGCCGATAAACAAACACAATCCCTGACCAACATCCCCAAACATCGCTCCGAAGATAAAGGTATAAGTCAGTGCCACGAAAATGGTTGGGTCCATCTCATCATGGGATGGCAGTCCATACATTCTGATAAACATTTCAAATGGTTTGAAGAATTTGGGATTCTGTAATTTCGTTGGTGGATCACCGAAGAATTTTTCTCTTCCTTCTTCAACAATGATCGTGATCCTATCATCATCTTTTGTCTCCTCAATAAATGCCTGTGTATCTTTTTCACTCATCCATCCACAGAGAATGTAGTAATCTTCCTGTTCTTCATTTTCCATACAGGCTGCCATTTTACGCACATCGAAGTTATTGGATAATTCTTCTAACTTATATCTCGCTCCTCGAATCTTCTTTGCCTTGACTGATAAGAAATCTTTCATCTGTTTCTGGACATTTTCGATTTCTTTTTCAATCTCATCGATCTGATTTCTTAAATTTCTGCAAATCTCTGCCGGCATTCCTTCGTAATCGTCTGGAAGTGCGATATTTTCAAAATGCAGAGATTTAAAGGTAGAATCAATCTTTCCCATCTCCTTATGTGCCGCAAAATAACATCCATACACATAATTTTCATTTCGGATTCCTTCTAAAAAAATTGCATTGAGATCATCGAATAAATATTTTTCAAGTTTCTGATAATACTCTACGTTTACTCGTCCGAATCTGACTTTCATATATTGATAGCCATAAACTTCTTTTAAATTTAACTCTAAAGGCTGAAACGGTTCAAGTTCATGAAGTTTTTCTAATAATTCTTCTTTCTGCTTCTTTAACCGGTCTTCCCTTGCCTTAAGGTCCAGATAATCATGATTGAGATCCCTGATCATTGTCAGGATCTCATCTGCCGTAAGAGATGTATCCATCTCTCCTTTTGGCTGTGCAAGCATCAATACATACTGTTCCGCTTTAGAAAGCGGTTCTTTGTAAGGATTCACATCCATAAACGGCATGAGGTTATCTGTCGTTTTCAATTCTGTGATCGCATTTTCCAGCTGCATTTCGTATTTGGAAAGGTAAGATGCACTTACCCTGTCAATATCAGTTCTCGGTCCGGAAATGCTTAAGAATTTCATCTTTACGATCATGATGCATTACCTCCTTGACGTCGTTGCTTTTGCACCAGATACTGTAATGTCTCCCGTTGTGATAATCCATAGCGGATACATTCCAGTGCCGTGGTGATCTTATAAATCTCTTCCTCCTTTAAAAATAAATATTGTTGTATACTTGCCAGAGAATACGGATGGTTTCTGTAAGCGATCGTTAAGATATGTTCCACACATTCATTCACAATACTCTCAATCTGCACCTGCTCTCCGAACTCATATTTCTTTCCGTAATAAGTTTCATTTAATCTTCTTTTGAATTCTTCCACTGATGGCGCTTCGACCAGATCTTTAAATTCCTGATTCGAAAGTTTATGTTGAATCGGAATTAACAATGTATAAATATCTGGTGCGAGCATATGGTAATATTTCTTTGCTCGGTAAATCCATTGAAGATTTAATAGATCGATCTTTGCTCCTAATTCTTTAGTCAGCATTTCCTTATCTTTTTTATCCCAATTTCCCTTGCGTTTTTTCCACATCATAGAAAAATAATATAAATCCAATGCCAGTTCATAATCCGCTAATGTCGATGCCCCTGACTGTCGGATTCTTGACAGTGGTGCGTAATATTCTGTATTCTTCAGGTAATCTACCAGATGATCAATATTCTTTGCCGTCACTAGCTGGTCAATCCGTATCTTTGAATATTTATCAAAAAATGGCTTTTTGTAATTCAGATCAAATGGTACATTACTGTGATTAAATACAATTCTTAAGCAATATCGAACCAAATCTACTTCATACCGCTTCATAAAGATCTTTAAAAAATCTTTTTGCTGCATATCTGCGAAACGATAAAGTCTTGTGTAATCATCATATAATGACTGGATCAGGACTTTTTCGATATTACCTCTGTGATACAGTGATTCATCCATCTGTGTGATAAATTTTCCGTACGATTTTGTCTGTTTCAGATATTCAATGATATCTGTCACTGTATCCATAGAAGCCAGCTGTTCATAATCCTGTGGTTTTAAAAGCTTTGCACGCATTGCTGCGACTTTCGTCACAATTCCGCTGTAGCGCATCACATCTCTCAATGCTATCGCCTCCTATACTTTGATCACCCGCTCTAATATCTGTTTTGCATATTCGCTGTGATGTTCTTTGAAGTCTTGTTTTAAAGATTCTATTTCATTGTTATTCTGTTCTTCTTGTTTCTTTAGAAGTTTTTCCATGTTTGTTGCAAGATCCGACTGAATCTTTAATATCTTTTCGTTCGTCTCCTTTTCCATATCTGCATCAAATGCATCCCTCTTTTTCTGCATCTGCATTTCCATCTGATGCTTTTGTTCCTGCGCATTATCTACGATCGCACGCGCTGTCTTTTCGATCTCTGAAAGTTTCTCTGCTATTCTTTCCATCAGTAAAACCTCCTTTCATACCAACCATTGTAGTCCTTTCTATTTATTTTTGCTAGTATTTTATCTGTTTTTTTACATGTATTTAGCAATTATTCACAATTTTTTGACAGTTTTCATGCAATGTTTTACAATCTGTTGTATTATTATTTAAAATGATTGACCTTCCCACAATAATTCGCGATCGTTTTGATCAACACCTCAGATTCCAACGGTTTCGCCAAATGCTCATTCATTCCCGCTTCCAAAACTCTCCTACGATCTTCCGTAAATGCATTCGCTGTCATCGCAATGATCGGAATATCTCTGGCATTTTCTTTATTGCTCCATCTTATATATCTCGCTGCTTCTAATCCGTCCATCACCGGCATCATCACATCCATTAAGATAATATCAATTTCTCCTAGTTTCGATTCTTTGAAAATTTCCAATGCTTCTTTTCCATTAAATGCCTTAATTACATTCGCCCCGGCACTCTCCAGAACAAATTCTGCAATTTCCATATTCAATTCATTATCTTCGGCAAGCAATACATTGACACCCTTGATCGATGCTTTTTTTATCTCTTTTGTCTTAAGTTCTTCGTGCTTTATATTATGATCGATCTGAAATGGAAGCTCAATATAAAACGTCGTTCCCACACCTTGCTCACTCTCAAATGAGATTGTTCCTCCCATTTTCTCTACAAGACTTTTTGTAATCGGCATCCCAAGTCCCGTTCCACCATAAACTGTTCGTGCCCCTGCTTTTTCCTGTGCAAATGGCTCATAGATCGTCTTTTGGAATGATTCACTCATTCCAATTCCAGTGTCTTCACATTTAAATCGAATAATAATAGTATTGTAATTTTTCTGAATTTCATTAAATTCTATGCAGATCTTTCCATTATTTTTGTTATATTTGATCGCGTTTGTTAAAATATTCATCACAACTCTTTTTACATGCACTGGACTTCCGATCAAATCTTCATGAATCACATTATATTTATGTACAACTATATTGATTCCTCTCTCTCTAGCCTGTTTTTCAATAACCGTTCGAATCTCTTGAAACAATTGAAAGAAATTAAAACTTCTTCTCTCCAGGATCACTTCTTCCGATTCCAATTTTCCCATATCCAAAACTTCATTGATCAATTCTAGTAAGAAGCCTGATGCTTCCCATATTTTTTTGCGGCATTCTGATTGTTTTTCTATATCACTTTTATAATAATCTCCAACTTCTACCATTCCCCGGATTCCATTGATCGGTGTCCGGATATCATGGCTCATTCTTTGCAGAAATTCTGTTTTGGCAATATTGGCTTTCTTTGCTTCTTTTGCTGATTTTTCTAATTCTTTTTTATACTCTTCTTCTCGTTGTTTCTGAATGCGTTCATATTGTTGATTGGATCTTGCTTTGATCATCATTAAGATTGCCACAAAAATTCCATATAAAATAACCGCTATTCCAATGTTACTCGTCAATGTTTTTACAAGATTCCTGTCTTCTGCATACACGTAAATATAATAATTTCGTCCCTTATCAAGACTTGTAAAATATTGTTTGATACCGTTTCGAATGATTGCAAACTGTCCTACTTTTACACTTTGTCGGATCTCATTAATAATAGAATCTTCCTGTACCTTTGTATCAATTAATTTTTCATCATTTGATGCTATAATATCATTTCCATTTGTGATTACGATCGTTCCATCATTTTCCCGCTTATATCCAGCAAGCACGTTTTGGATTGTAAGATTATTGTTTTTCGCATATTCGGTTTTTACATACTGATATCCTATAACCGTTCCTTTTGCATCCTTTCTTCCATACGATGCCAGATCAATATAGCCTCCATTTTTCAGCTCAATTCTTGCCATATATGATTTTTGTGGATAATTCTTTACATCACGAAGTGTTTCTTTCTCCATGACATAACCCAAAACTTTTTTAAATCTTGGTCCAGTATGATATTGTGCAATTTGTTTATTCTTATCATTTAATACAATAATCCCCGTAAGTCTTTGTTCCCTTGCATACTGTTTTAAATATTCTTTTTCCAATGCCTGTTTATCTGTTTTGAAATTTCTCGCCGTCTGCTGGACTTTTTCAACCATTCTGACAAGACTTCTTGCTTCAACTGCTTCATTAAAACTGTTATACATGGAATATTGATCCTTGATGTATTCCATCGTCGAATGAATCCTGTTTTTGGTATTGTTTGTTTCTATTTTTACGGACACAAAAAGAACTGTCAAGACAACGATCACACAGCCAACAATACTCAATGTCCATAACCTTTTATCCGCTTTATCTCTCAAGGCTGTTCACCTCCAGATATTTTTCTGCATCAGGAACATATTTTTGTAGAATTTTTTTGGCACTTCCATCTTTGACCATTGCTTTTAATGTCTTTGACAGTTCTTTTTCTATTCCTCTTTTATCATTTTTTGCAAACGCAACACCAATTCCAGTCTCAAGAATATCTTCATCAAGAATTCTGTATTTTGCTTCAAAATCAGACATATACTGTCTGATCGAGATCTCATGTGCTGCAATAGCGTCTACATATCCTCTGCTCAGAGAAGTATAGATCAATTCTCTGTTTTCCATACTGTAGACTTGTTTTACTTTTGGTATTTTGGGATCTGTTTGTTTTAGAAATAATTCCTCTGGTTTGGTTGTAGACTGAACCGCAATGATTTTATTCTTAAGATCAGACAACTTATTGATCTTGCTGCTGTCGTTCACTGCGATCACCTGACGGCTCAGCATATAAGGACCTGCCCAGTGATAATCATTTTCTCTTCCTGTCACTGAAAAGCACGCCCATATACAATCTATTTTTCCTTGTTCCACAAGATTTTTCTTATTCTCCCAATCAATATTTACAAAGACCGGCTTATAACCCATACGATGAAAGGCTTCTCTGGCAAATTCTACATCGATTCCTGCCTGATTGCCATTCTCATCGGTATAGTTAAATGGCGGATAATTGTCTCCACCGATCATAATCTCTTTGTTCGCATCTTTTGTTGTTTTTCTAGTCTGATCTTTTGTCTTTCCACATGCACAAAGAAAGCAGCCTAATACGAAAAAGACCATGACTTCAATCATAAGCTTCTTTAACTGCATAGTTTACCTCGTATGATCTGTTTGTAAATAATGTCCTAAACTCTTGTAACCATTGCCATCAATCTTCTTTGTTTTGCATATAATTTCACTGTATTAGATACTCTCTGATAGACAATATTGGCATCAAATGGGCGGTTAATATAATCAGAAACTCCCATCTCATAAGCTCTTCTGATATAATTCGCAGAATCCTCACTTGAGATTATAATAACTGGAATATCTGAGATTAAACGCTCTTCTTCCATATATTTCAAAACTTCAAAACCATCCTTTTCTGGCATAATGATATCTAATAGTACAAGCGAAATTTTCATTCCATATTCATCGATCTTATGCAATGCTTCATTTCCACCATCAGCTTCTATGATTTCGTAGGTTTCCTCTAAAATCTCTTTCAAGATCGCACGGTTAAATTCTGAAGCATCAACGATCAAAATTCTAGGTTTATTCTGAATTTTTTCCTTTTTAAATATCGTTTTATCACATTCTGTTATGACCTGTGCCTTATGATCTTTTGCCTTATACATCAACTGGTCTGCTTTCGCGATCGCCTCATCGATCTTCCCATCTTCCGATATCACTCCTCCAATACTTGCTGTAAGCTTCAATCTAGGGCAGTTTGGAATCGTTGCATTCTCAATAGCCTCTTGAATCTGAAGCAGTTTTCCACGCAAAGTACCTCTTACCATATCCGACAAGATCAATAAAAATTCATCTCCGCCATAACGTATTAACTTATCTGTCTTGCGAATACAATTCTTGATCACATCCGCAACAATACAGAGAACCTGATCTCCCATATCATGTCCATAAATATCATTATACAATTTAAAATCATCCAGATCGATCATCGCAACCCCTGCTGAATTCTGCATATTACGAATCTCATCTTCAAAATATCTTCGATTGTAAACGCCTGTTACCGGATCTATGTATAATTTATCCTGATACCCTTTTAACTTGCCAACAAGTTTGTCCCTTCCATCGGTATCGATCAACGTATCATTCTCAAGATGCTTAACAAGTTCCATGACACATGCTTCATCATCTATTTCCAAATATCTTGAAATCACCAAAAAAACATCTGCATCCAAAAATTCCAGTTTTGTTTTTTGTTTCTTCTCCGCGTATGCTTTCATTGATGTACAATTCTCACATGGTTTATTCTTCTTCCAAAAATCATAGCACTGACACATTCCAATTTTTACTCCGATGCGTGGATCATCTTGCATCTGCTCAAAAAAATCCCCCTCCAAAAACCTGACAACATCAAATACTTTCTCCAGCATCTTAGCTTCTTCTGCTGCCTGTTGTCTGGTTATCTTTACATTCTGGTTCACTTCTTATCCCCTTCCTATTTTTATTTGATATATTCCCCTAATTTACTTAAATACCCTTTTATGATAGCACATCATTTTGTCGTTTTCCATCGAGAAACCTGAATTATACAAAGATTTCCTAAATTAATATCAAATTTCTTTTTTTATATAAAAAAAGAAGGGAGATATAACATTAAAGTATGTGTATCTTCCTTCTTATTCTTATGATCTTTTATAATACTTTGCTTAAAAATGCCTTTGTTCGCTCTTCCTGTGGATGGTCAAAAATCTGTTCTGGTGTTCCTTCTTCAAGGATTCCTCCACCATCCATGAAAAATACACGATTGGCAACTTCTCTTGCAAATCCCATCTCATGAGTTACGACAACCATTGTCATACCTTCTTGGGCAAGCTGTTTCATAACTTCTAATACTTCTCCAACCATCTCAGGATCAAGTGCTGAAGTTGGTTCATCAAACAGCATGACTTCTGGTGATAATGCCAGTGATCTTGCGATCGCTACACGCTGTTTCTGTCCACCAGATAACTGCGCTGGATAATTATCAGCTTTATCACCAACGCCTACACGGTTTAACAATTCCATCGCTTTTTCTTTTGCCTGCTCTTCTGTCATCATCTTGTGACGGATCGGAGCTAATGTAACATTCTCAAGGATTGTCAGATGTGGGAATAAGTTAAAATGCTGAAATACCATTCCAACTCGTTTTCTCATCGCATCTACATCAAAGTCTTTCTCTGTCAAATGCATATCATCGATGACAATATCTCCCTTTGTCGGAGTCTCTAATAAGTTTAAGCATCTTAAAAATGTACTCTTTCCAGATCCGGATGGTCCGATCACGCAAACGCATTCTCCTTTGTCAATATGGCAGTCAATGCCTTTTAACACTTCCAGAGATCCGAAATATTTATGTAAATTCTTAACGTCTATCACTTTGTCTCAGTCTCCTTTCTAATGCGTTTAATCCAAGAGTCAGGATCTTAACGATCACATAATAGATCAATGCTGTTCCAAGCAATGGTGCCAGTGCTTCGAAGATTCTTGAAATTACAAAATCTGATACCTTTGTCAGGTCAACGATCGCTACATATCCTAATATAGATGTTTCCTTGATCAGTACGATAAATTCATTTCCAAGGGCAGGAAGAATATTCTTGATCGCCTGAGGCAAGATAATATCTTTCATTGTCTGTACATAGGATAATCCAAGAGAACGTCCACCTTCCATCTGTCCCTGATCAACCGCCTGAATTCCTGCACGGATGATCTCAGCAACATAAGCTGCACTGTTCAAACCAAAGGTTAAGGAACCTACAAGCAGTCCATTCTGACCTTTTAAAATAACGAAATACATGATCATCAACTGTGTCAATGTTGGTGTTCCACGGATGATATCAATGTACACGTATGCGATCTTCGATAAAAGTGTACTCTTTCCTTTCTGCTCTGCCGTCAAGCGCATTAACGCCAAGATCGTACCAAGTGCTACACCAATAAGAATTGCAATGACAGATACTAAGATCGTCACCTTTAATCCATCAAGATACAGCAGATAGCGCTGCTCGGCGACAAACGCTCTGTAAAATGAATCTAACATTTTGAAACCTTACCTTCCTAATTTCCTAGTTTGCGGAATCAATGTATTTTGCTTTCAGCTTATCATATGTTCCGTCTTTTTTGATTGCTTTGATCTGTTTGTTGATCTCTTCTTTGTATGCTGTGTTACCTTTTGTAATTGCGATACAGTAGTATTCCGCACCTGCAGAGTCAACAACTAATTTTAACTTCTTCGCATTGTTTTTCACAAATTCCTGTGCTGGTTTTTCATCAATAACAACCGCATCAATTGCACCGTTTTTCAGATCCATAACAGCGTCAACACCCTTTTTATAACGTTTTACATCTGTCTTTACGATGACTTTGTTCTTTTCACCAAATTTTTCTCCAGAAGCAATGATGTCACCAGTTGTTCCTTCCTGAACACCAACTTTCTTTCCTTCTAACTGAGATAATTTTTTGATCTTGCTGTCTTTCTTTAAGATAATTGCCTGATTAGATGTATAGTAGCTATCAGAAAAATCTACAGATTTCTGACGTTCTTTTGTCTTTGTCATTCCTGCAATGATCGTATTGATTGAATTAGACTCCATAGCCCCGATCAGAGATTTGAATTCCATGTTCTGGATCTCAACCTTTTTGTCCATACGTTTTCCGATTTCTTTGATCATAGCAATATCGAAACCGTCTGGCTGTTTCTTATCATTCATATATTCGAATGGTGGAAATTCTGCGTTTGTTCCTACGATCAGTTTGTCTGGAACTTTGCTTTCTTCTTTTTTGCTACATCCTGTAAACAGCATAGATGCTGCCAGTACACCAGCTAATGCGACTGTTAAAAACTTTTTCATAATCTGTTCTCCTTTTTAATAATAATTTAGCTTTTATGGAATTTTACATTCCATAATTATATACGTAACTTCTATTTTACAATATCTTACGGAATATTTCAAATGCTGACGGCAATGCATACGTATTTTCTAGTTCTTTTTTTAGTACCCAGACGTAATTTTCACTCTGAATCGGTGTTTTCAAGGAAATTCTTACTCCTTCCATGTGCCATTCCACATGACTGAAAATATGTTTTCCCTTTCCTGCTGCTTTTGTCTTTGCATCTTCCATATGATGCTCTGCCATCCATTCCTTGATATCTTCGGCATCCATTTTCTTATCTTCATTCGGGAACTCCCATAGTCCGGCAAGCAATCCTTTGTCTCCTCTTTTATGGATTGCGACCTGCTCTCCGCATTCTAATAAAAATACAGTCTTATGTTCAATCCGTCTTGCCTTCTTTGGTGTCTTGACCGGTAATTGATCAATGAGATCTTCTTTATATGCCTTACAGACTGTATCCCATGGACATTGATCACATAATGGCTGCCCATTCGGCACGCAAACAGTTGCTCCAAGTTCGATCAATGCCTGATTAAAATCTCCCGGTCGGTCTTCCGGCATAAATTCCATGACTCTTCTTCCCATCGCTTTCTTTGTCTTATCTTTGAGAATATCAGAATCATCTCCCCACAATCTAGTCAGCACACGAAGAACATTTCCATCGACTGCAGGAACCTGTAATTCAAATGCGATCGATCCGATTGCTCCTGCTGTATACATTCCAATGCCCTTCAGCGATAATAATTTATCATAATCAGCAGGCAGTTGTCCACCATATTCTTCAACGATCGTCTGTGCTGCTGCTTTTAAATTCCTTGCTCGATTGTAATAACCAAGTCCTTCCCACAATTTCATCAACCGGTCATCATCTACTTTGGCAAGATCATAAACCGTTGGCAGTACTTCCATAAAACGATCAAAATACGGCTTTACCGCTTCCACTCTTGTCTGTTGCAGCATGATCTCGGAAATCCAGATTCTGTATGGATCTTTATTCTCTCTCCATGGTAAGATCCGTTTATTATAATCGTACCAGTGAAGCAATGATCCGCTTAAATCATATCGTTGTTCCATCTATTTTCCTCTTTCTAAATAATATCCTTCAACAAATATACCAGCCCCTATTATAACAAACCAGTACATAAAACACCATGACGGAAATATCAGGAAAATCCTTTTCCGATCGCTATGCAAAATACATAAACTTCCTGCACTCCCAATTGTTTTAACGCTGTCGTCACTGCTTCCGCTGTTGATCCTGTCGTATAAATGTCATCTATTACCAATACCCTTTTCGGCATCCCTGCTTTCTGATATTCTTTCAAATTTCCACGAAAAGCTTTCTTTAAATTGTTTTTTCTCTCTCCTGGGCTTAATTGTTTCTGTGGTTTCGTATCATGGATTCTTTCCACAATCTTTGTATACATCGGTTGATCCAACATCTCTGCAATCCCCTTTGCAAAGATTTCTGCCTGATTAAACCCTCTCTTTCTTCTCTTTTTTTTATGAATCGGCACCGGAATTACCGCATCTGCTTTTAGTCGCAGCAATTCCCTATATTTTCTTTTTCGAATTTCTTCCAAATAATACTGTGCAAATTTTCTCTCATTCTTATATTTGATCGCAGCCAGTGAATCAGTAACTGGTTTCTGGTAAATACATAACCCCATACCACGTTCAAAATTCTTCGGATGCTGTCTGCAGTCACTGCAATATTCTTTTTCCTGATTCTTCATTGATTTTCCACAAGAATAACATGTGGGTTCTTTGATAAAAATCTGCTTTTTACTGCATATTTTACAGATATGTTCTCCTTTGTCCAATAATTCTTTGGCACATAACGGACAGATTGGAGGAAATAGAAATGATAACATAAGATACCCCCTTATTCAATCACATCATTTGATCTTGTTTTAAAATTGTAGAACTTTGTTTTATTTGTATATTTTATCCAATTATACATGTAAGAAAAAGCACCAAAAAATTAATGTGGTGCTCTCTCTTTATTGCCAAATTTGGTGTATTGTCCGAGCCATACAAGCTCTACACTACCTGTTGAACCATTTCGCTGTTTGTCGACGATGATCTCTGCAATTCCTTTCTTCTCGGAATCTTCATTATAATATTCATCACGATAAATAAACATAACAACGTCGGCATCCTGCTCGATCGATCCTGACTCACGAAGATCTGATAGCATTGGCTTGGCTGGTTTTCTCTCTTCAACTCTTCGACTTAGCTGAGATAATGCGATCACTGGTGCATTCATCTCTCTTGCTAATGCTTTTAACGATCTTGAGATCTCTGAAATCTCCTGCTGTCTGGATTCAGAACGCTTACCACCTGACATCAACTGCAGGTAGTCGATAATGATCAGGTCCAGTCCATGAATCTGTTTGTATCTACGACACTTAGATCGTAATTCTGCGATCGTAATACCTGGTGTATCATCAATGATCAATGGAGAACGACCGATCGTTCCCGCACTTTCCATGATCTTCTCCCAGTCGGTTTCCTGAAGATCACCAGTACGGATAGATTGTGAATCTACCATCGCTTCCATCGCCATCATACGGGTTACAAGCTGTTCTTTCGACATCTCCAGACTAAAGATCGCTGTTGGAACGTGATCCCTGACTGCCGCTTTCTGTGCGATATTCAACACAAATGCTGTCTTACCCATAGCAGGACGTGCCGCCACGATGATCAGTTCTGATGGATGTAGTCCAGATAATTTGTAATCAAGATCTGTAAATCCTGTTGCAATACCTGTGACTCGCCCAGCAGAACTTGCCGCTTCTTCGATCGCATCCAGTGTATTTAACACAACTTTGTCAATTGGAACAAACTCTTCTCTTCCACTTGCCTGCTGAAGAAGTCCGAATACATTCTTCTCTGTGTGATCCAAGATCTCTGTCACATCATCTTTACCAAGATAACATTCTGTTGTGATATCTTCTGTAACTTTGATCAATTTACGAAGTGTTGCCTTTTCCCTGACGATCGTTGCATATTGTTTGGCATTGGCTGACGTTGGAACAACTTCCAGAAGATCCCTGATAAATTCAAGACTCTTCATAGATTCCGGCACGTCTTTTTTCTTTAATTTATTCTGAAGCGTTACCAGATCGACCGGCTTTCCTTCCCGGTATAATTCTGTCATCGCTTCAAATAAGATGCCGTTCTGCTTCTGATAGAAATCATCGGCATTCACAATATCGATAACATCTGCGATCGCATCCCTGTCCATGATCATCGCACCGATCACAGACTGTTCTGCCTCCGGGCTGTTCGGCTGCACTTTCTTGATAAATGCTTCATCCATAAATATGCCCTCTTATTTTTCTTCTACTTTAACTCTTAATGTTGCTGTTACCTGTGGATGAACTTTGATCGCAACATCATGGAATCCAAGATTCTTGATTGGTTCACAATGCATTTTTTTCTTATCTAAATCATATCCTAACTGTTTCTTTGCTTCTGCTGCGATTTCTTTTGTGGAAATAGATCCAAATGTTCTTCCACCTTCTCCAACCTTCATCTTTAATACCAATTGTTTTTCTTCAATCTCTTTTGCTAAAACTTTGGCATCTGCTAATGCTTCTGCAGCCAGTTTATCATCATTTGCCTTTCTTAATTTTAGATCATTTAATGCTTTATTTGTAGCTTCAATTGCTAAATTCTTGCGGAATAATACATTTCTTGCATATCCGTTGTTAACCTCTACTACTTCATCTTTTTTTCCAACTGATTTTACATCTTCTAATAAAATAACTTTCATCGCTTATATCTCTCCTTTTGATATCAAATATCGTAATGTCTCATGAATAATATTCTTGGCTTCTTCTAATGATACATCGACAAGCTGTGCACCTGCAACTGTCAAATGTCCGCCGCCTCCGAATTCTTCCATGATCTTCTGGACATTCACTTCATCGATCGATCTTGCACTGATATAGACTCTCTCATGAACACCTGTTAATACAAAAGATGCTTCAATTCCATCAATATCAAGTAATTCATTCGCTACCTGTGCGCCAATAACAGTAGGGCTGTCCACACCGATTCCTACCAGTGTTGCGATCGCGAACCTGCCATATAAGATCTCTGCTTCACTGATCGCTTTCGCACGGATTCTGTAAGTTTCCATGCTTTCTCTTGACATCTTTCTTACCTTTGTAAGATCAGCTCCATTTCTCTTTAGATATGCCGCTGCCTCAAATGTTCTGACACCTGTTTTATTCACAAAATTGTCCGTATCTACAAGCATTCCATAATACATGGCATTCGCTTCCATTGGCTCTAACTTTGGTTTTGAATCTACATATTGAAGAATCTCTGCTACCAATTCACATGTAGAAGACGCATATGGCTCTACATATGAAAGTACCGGATTCTTGATCATATCTTTATTCTTTCGATGATGATCTAAGATCACCGTTGTCTTTGTCTGACTTAATAACTGTTCACATTCTGTATAATTTGCATGATTTACATCCACTACGATCAATAACGTGTTTTCATCTGTAATCTCAATTGCTTGTTCGTTATCAATGAACATATCTTCATCATAAATACCACTTTTATTTAATTCATCAACCATCGCACGGACAGAGATCGTTACTTCGTTCATAACGATATGTGCCTTTCTTCCCAAAGAAAGTCCAAGTCTGTACAGACCAACAGCTGCACCGATCGCATCTGGATCCGGAATCTTATGTGCCATGATCACGACCTTTTCCTTTGATTCAAGAAGTTCTTTTAACGCATGCGCTTTAACTCGTGCTTTGACTCGTGTGGTACGTTCCATAACCTCACAATTGCCACCATAATAGGAAATATCTTCCCCATCCTTGATCACTGCCTGATCACCACCACGTCCTAATGCCAGATCCATACCTGCACAGGCTGCTTCATAGTTTTCCTGATACGTATTTCCATTAATTCCAAAACTGATGCTTAATGTCATATGCATAGAATTCCCAAGATTGATCGTCTTGATCTCATCAAGGATCGAGAATTTGTTTTCTTTGATCTTGTCCAAATATTTCTGTTCAAATACAACAAAATATTTATCTCTCTCTGTTCTCTTCACAACCCCAGAGACATTCTGGATAAATTTGTTGATCTTACGATCTGCCACTGCGATCAGCATAGATCGTTTCACCGCATCAATATCATCAAGGATTTCTTCGTAATTATCAATATAGATTAAACCAATGACCATTCTCTGATTCTCATTTTGTTCCATATATTTCTTAAGTAATGTCTGATCAAAAAAATATACTGCGATCAGATCGTTGTCCTTAAGCATCTGTCTAGAACAACTGTTATCATTCTCATCAGAGAAATCTTCTACACGAATACGATTCATCTCTACTTTATAGAATAGCGTCTGTTCTTTTTCCTTATCTCCCTCTTTGCATTTCTTTTTATATTCAATATGAGAAATAGAGTGCATCACATCCGACGGAAGCAGATTACGGTTCAGATTCGGAAAAATCTGTTGCAATGACTTTCCTCGGTTCTCTCCCACAATTTTATGAAATGCATCATTTGACCATATGATCATTCCATTCCCATCAAGCAGTGCATACGGAACAGGAAGCTGTTGTAACAAATAATTCTGCACCTGACTCTGCTCAAACATAAAATCCATACATTCTTTGATGATCTCTTGTTTGCTTCGGGAATAAATGATCATCTGAAAAACTAAAAATACGACTAGTGAGACCGCTAAGATCACTCCACATCGAATATCCAAGAAAAAGAACACAATGTCTACAAAAGCCAGAATAAGCAATGCCCATAATGGTCCTTGAAGATACTGTTCTATCTTTGTTTTCTTCATAATGTCCATTTTTTTCTCCTGATTTGATTCTTACAATTATCCTTTATTATAACTCAATTGTATGAATTTGTACATTATATTTAACGAAAGCGAGATATTTGTTCAATTTACGCAATTTTCTTAATTATTTTGACATGTCTGTCGCAGTGCGATCTTGCCCGGAGGGCTTTTTGTATCATAGGGGATTCCATCGGAATTTCTATGATACAAAAAAAGAGCTATACCGCAACATACGTCACAATATAACTCTTCATTATCTGCTTAAAATTATTCAGCTGTATATGGCATTAAAGCTAAATGTCTAGCTCTCTTAATAGCTCCTGTAACAGCTCTCTGATGTTTAGCACATGTTCCTGTAATACGTCTTGGAAGGATTTTTCCTCTTTCAGATACGTATTTCTTTAATGTTGCTACATCTTTATAATCGATTACAGCATCGGCTTCTGTACAGAATGCACATACTTTTCTTCTTCTACGTCCGCCTCTTCTTCTCATTGGAGAATCGCCTTTTGTATAAGCCATGATTTCTACCTCCTATTTAACTAAATGGTAATTCTTCTTCCAAACCATCCGGAATATTCATAAAACCATCGCTTGCTGCGGCACTAGGCTGTGGCGCGCTTGGCTGTGGAACTCCCATATTACTGTTCTGGGCTGCAGCAGCTTTGCTCTCTGCAAAATCCTGCTCTTCGATCACAACTTCTGTTGTGTAAACTTTAACTCCATCACGGTTTGTATAACTACCTGTCTGGATTCTTCCAGAAACAACCATCTTAGTACCCTGTTTTAGATACTTCTCTGCAAATTCCGCTGTGCGTCCGAATGCCACACAGTTAATAAAATCCGCATCCTGTTCACCGTTTCTTTTGAATCTTCTATCTACTGCTAACGTGTATCTGGCGATTGCCAAAGGTGTCTCACCTTGTGAATATCTTACATCAGGGTCCCTTGTCAATCTTCCCATTAATACTACTTTATTCATTATTCGGATCCCTCCTGTTAATTACGCATCCTGTTTAACGCATAAGAAACGTAATACAGTTTCCTCAATACGAAGTCTCTCTTCAAGTTCTGCTGGAACTGTAGTTTCGCCTTCGAACTGGATGAAATAGTAGTATCCTTCTTTCATCTTCTGAATTTCGTAAGCTAACTGTTTCTTACCCCATTCATCGACGTTAGTGATCGCAGCACCTGCTGTAGTAATCATTGCCTGAACTTTTTCAACCATAGCTGCACGTTCTTCGTCTTCGATCTTTGCACTTAAAACTAATGCTAATTCATATTTCATCATTACTTGCACCTCCTTTTGGTCTAGTGGCTCTTTCTTCGTGAAAGAGCAAGGATATTTTTATATACCACGAATAATTACTCTATCATAAACTTCTAATCTTGGCAAGCTTTTTTTATAAATCCTCTAAAATTTTTTTCAACCATCTTTCTTGGCACCATCACCTGTCTGCCACATCCAACACATTTTAAACGAAAATCCATTCCCACTCTCAGAATCTCCCATTCATTTATACCGCAAGGATGTGCTTTTTTTAATTTGACAATATCTCCGATCTGAAATTCCATCCATCAAACCTCCTTGTTCTGATCTATCTTTTACACTATAGTTCTGATTATAACAGAAAAAAGAACCAGGTGGTCAATACCCGATTCTTTTTCTACACTTTGAAGAAGAAGTTATTCTCTTAATCTTAGACTTCTGGCGCTGTTGCGTCAATATCCCCCAGATTCATTGCTTCATATTGTTCTAAAATTAAAGTCTGGATCATATTTCTTGTATCAGAATTGATCGGATGTGCAATGTCTCTATATTCACCATCTGCAGCTTTTCGGCTTGGCATTGCAATAAACAGACCTTTCTCCCCCTCGATTACTTTAATATCATGTACCACAAATTCATTATCGATTGTGATTGACACAACAGCTTTCATCTTACCTTCTTTGGCCACTTTTCTAATACGTACATCAGTTATTTGCATGTTGTCATCCTCCTAGTTTCTAATAATATAGCTAAAATTCGCTCTCCGGTCAGGCTCTGGTAACTTCTTCTTTCTCTTAGACCGTATATGCTAATTTTTATTATAACACTATTTTCAGCAAATGTGAACAAAAACTTGTTTTTTATCAGCTTTTTTATTATGACATTTTACTACTTTTTTCTCCATATTCTTATAGTACATATAATATTTTCCAATTTAATCTCCGTCTTGCAAGATTAGTTGCGGTGACTTATAATAAGGAAAACAATGAAACTATATCAACGATTGAAAGAAAGGGCACATGAAAATGTATCAGATAGATTTTAATAAACCAATTCATATTCATTTTATGGGGATCGGAGGAATCAGCATGAGCGGTCTTGCTGAGATTCTTATCAAAGAAGGATTTACGATTTCTGGATCCGATATCCATACTTCCGATATCATCAAACACTTAGAAGATAAAGGCGCAAAGGTTTATCTCAGCCAGACTGCTGATAACATTACAGATGATATCGATCTTGTTGTATACACAGCAGCGATCAACTTCGATACCAACGAAGAATATAAAGAAGCCATCCGCCGTAACATTCCTGTCATGAAACGTGCTACACTGCTTGGTCAGATGATGCATAATTATCAGAATGCGATCGCCGTATCTGGAACTCACGGTAAGACAACAACAACTTCTATGTTATCTTATATTTTACTTGCTGGTAACACAGATCCTACGATCAGCGTTGGTGGAATTCTTGATGCGATCAATGGGAATATCCGTGTCGGACATTCCGAGACATTCGTAACTGAAGCATGTGAATACACAAACAGTTTCTTAGAATTCTTCCCTAAGATCAGTATTATCCTCAATATTGAAGAAGATCACATGGACTTCTTTAAGGATCTTGATGATATCCGCCATTCTTTCCGTGAATTTGCCCACAAACTTCCTGATTATGGTTATCTGATCATCAACGGTGAAATTGAGAACATTGATTATATTGTGGACGGATTAAAGGCAGAATATGCAACTTTTGGATTAGAAAATGATTCTTATGACTATTGTGCAAAGAACATCGGGTATGATGCATTTGGACATGCTCATTTCGATTATTACTATAAAGGAGAATTTATTGACCATATCCAGTTAAATGTCAACGGAGAACATAACGTGAAGAATGCACTGGCTGCCATTGCTGCTGCAAAACGTATCGGCATTGATGTTGATACAATGAAGAAAGGACTTCTTGGATTCACTGGCGCCAAACGTCGTTTTGAACTAAAAGGCACATGCAACGACTTCACCGTTGTTGATGACTATGCGCATCATCCAACAGAGATCCGTGCAACTCTGGAATCTGCTAAGAATTATCCACATAACGAATTATGGTGTGTATTCCAGCCTCATACTTATTCCAGAACAATTGCATTCCTTGATGACTTTGCAAAGGCATTAAGTCTCTGTGACCACGTGATCGTCACTGACATCTATGCTGCCAGAGAAAAAGATACTGGTATCGTAAGTTCCAAAGATATCGTGGACCGCATGGCTGATTATGATGTAGATGTACACTATATTAAGGAATTTGATGACATTGAAAAATTTATTTTAAAAAATTGCAAAAAAAATGATCTGTTGATAACTATGGGGGCCGGAAACGTCGATTCTATCGGAAATTCGCTCGTAAATAGATAGTTATCCACATTATCCACAGACTTGTACACAATTGTTGATAAACAAATCTGTGGATTTCTTTTGTTCTTTTCCACAATTGTAAAATCTATGTAAATGGCTTATTTCCATTGTTTTACGATTTTTGTCCACATTATCCACATTATCCACAGACTTGTACACAATCAGGGTGTGGATTTCCCTGGTATTTACAATTTCTCCAATCTGCGTTATAGTCAGATTAACGATAATAAAAGAAGGAGAGATTGCCATGAATTACATTAAAGTAACAACCACATATCCAACCGGTGGAACGCTGCTTCCAAACGCATTTGTTGATAATTATATGATCCGTGCGAACGGTGAATACATCAAAGTGTATATTTATCTTCTGCGTATGGTTTCTGACGGTGCAAACTTCAGCATTCCTTGTCTTGCAGATGTACTGGAACTTACGGAGCGTGATGTTACTCGTGCGTTAAAATACTGGGAGAAAGAATCCCTCTTACGCATGGAGCTTAAAGACGGCGAGATCAGTTTTATAGAGCTTCTCCCTGTCAGTGGCAATCCACATTCTCCTGCACAGACTACAAAACAAGAAGACACAGCCCAAGCTACTTCTTCAGCAGCTTCTAAGACTACTGTGAAGGATCAGACGATCACTGGTGCTGAACCGATTCCTGCCATGAAGACGCTTTCTCCTGCAGAACTTCAGCGTAAGAGCGAAGATGAGCGTTTTTCTTATCTTCTCTACGTATGTGAGATGTTCTTAGGAAAGCCATTAACTTGTACGGATATGAACACTTTACTTTACATGTATGAAGATCTTAGAATGTCATGTGAATTGATCGAATATCTTGTAGAGCATTGTGTATCAAATGGTAAGAAGAGTTTCCGTTATATGCAGTCTGTAGCGATCAACTGGTACGAAGCAAATATCAAAACTCCTGAAGAAGCGAAAGCATACAGCAAGAATTTTCGTAAGGAATATTATTCTATCATGCGTGCATTTGGATTAAATCAGAATCCAGCCCCTGTTCAGGAAGAATATATGAAACGATGGCTTGAAACTGATGGTTTTGATCTTGCACTGATCATTGAAGCTTGTAATCGTACGATCAATGCGATCAACAAACCTAGTTTTCCATATGCAGATACGATCTTAAAGCACTGGAAAGATAACCACATCGTAACATTGGAAGATGCGAAGAACTTCCATATCCGGCAGAAAGCACCAAAGACTTTCGCTAACAATAACAACCAGAGCAATATGCATAACTTTACGCAGCGTGATTATGATTTTGATGCGTTAGAGCAACAGCTTTTACAGAAACAGTTCGCGGATGAACTCATGGAGAACTAACTTATGTCATTATCAAATAACGATTATCAGGATATCATGCGCCAGTATGAGGAAAGACGGCTTTCTAATTACCGTCTCCATGAACAGCGCAAGAAAGATATATACACAACAATTCCAGAGATTAAAGAACTTGACCGGCAGATCACTGCCAATTCTATTTCTCTCGGAAAGCAGCTGATCGTCCGGGATGATCCTGCTTTGAGAGAAGAATACCGTATAAAGAATCAGGTGCTGATCAGCCAGAAACAGTCTCTCTTAAAAGAAGCCGGATATTCTTCTGATTATCTGGAACCGATCTACTATTGTAAGAAGTGTAAGGACACCGGATATATTGGACAGGAACAATGTTCCTGCTTTCATCAAGCGATGATCGATCACCTGTATTCCGGTTCTAATATGGCTAAGATTTTAGCACGGGAGAATTTTCAGACCTTCCGGGAAGATTATTATTCCGACCAGATGACCAAGCAAGGTCTTCCAAGCCCTAGACGTAACGTCCAGAAAGTCGTGGAACACTGTAAAACCTTTATTTCCAGATTTCCAAATCATGACAACATTTTATTTCAGGGTTCCACTGGTGTTGGGAAGACTTTCTTAAGTCATTGTATTGCAAAGGAAATCATGGACCGCGGTTTTACCTGCGTCTATATGACAGCTTTCCAGCTGTTTGATACTTTGGCAAAGCATACCTTTGGCAAAGGAAAGGATATGGAACAGGAAACATCTGCTAACCTGATCTTTCAATGCGATCTATTGATCATCGATGACCTTGGAACTGAGATGATCAATAAATTTGTGATCTCACAGTTATTTCAATGTTTGAATGAACGATTGATCCAGGAAAGATCAACGATCATATCCACAAATTTATCTCTGCAAGAATTCAGAAATACTTATTCTGAACGAATTTTTTCAAGGATCATTGAGAATTATTCATGGCAGAAAATCTATGGAGATGATATCCGTTTCAAAAAATCGAACTTGACGTAACTTATTTATAATGTTATAAAAAACTATAGAACAATATACGAAGGAGATAGTATCATGAGACGATCTGACCGTAACTTTACTAAGATTCCAGACGGTAAACTTGGAATCATTGCCCTTGAAGGATGCAAAGAACTTGGAAAAACAATCGACAACTATATCATCCAGTGGAGATCTGAAACTTACAAAGATTTCAAAGACTCTGTTGCCTGTGATGGATATTTAAGAGATACTTATCTTTTAGATGCCAGTTGCCCACGTTTTGGTTCTGGAGAAGCTAAAGGTATCATTCGCGAATCTGTTCGTGACATGGATTTATACATTATTGTTGATGTATTAAACTACAGCGTAACTTACTCTTTAAGCGGACGTGTAAACCACATGTCTCCAGACGATCACTATGCTGACTTAAAACGTATCATCAGTGCTTCCGCTGGAAAGGCTAAGAGTGTTAATGTTATCATGCCTTTCTTATATGAAAGCCGTCAGCATAAGAGAAGTACACGTGAATCTTTAGACTGTGCAGTTATGCTTCAGGAACTGATCAGCCTTGGTGTTGATAATATCCTGACTTTCGATGCACATGACCCTCGTGTACAGAATGCAATCCCTATCAGTGGATTTGATAACATCCAGCCTACTTATCAGTTTGTAAAATCATTAGTTGAACAGTGTGATGATGTTCACTTTGACAACGACCACTTAATGGTTATCAGCCCAGATGAAGGTGCTATGCAGCGTGCGATCTACATGGCAAACGTTGTTGGTGTTGATGTTGGTATGTTCTACAAACGCCGTGACTATTCTACTGTCATTGACGGACGTAATCCTATCGTTGCACATGAATTCCTTGGTGACTCCTTAGATGGTAAGGATGTTCTGATCATCGACGACATGATCTCTTCTGGAGAAAGTATGATCGACGTAGCCAAAGAATTAAAACGCAGAAATGCCCGTCGTGTATTCTGCTTATCTACATTTGGTTTATTTACAAACGGATTAGAAGTATTTGACCGTGCAGTTGAAGAAGGTATTATTGAGAAGGTTATCACAACTAATCTTACTTATCAGACACCTGAATTATTATCTCGTGACTGGTATGCATCTTCTGACGTATCCAAATACGTTGCACTATTAATTGATACATTAAATCATGATGCATCAATCAGTGATCTGTTAAACCCAACAGAACGTATCAAAGAATATCTTGAAAAAAAGAATATGTAATATATAGATAAAGACTTCGTCTTATGGCGGAGTCTTTTTTTTACAGAATTTTCTTATACACAAAAATCACAGGTATTGAATTACCTGTGATTTTTAATTATCTCAATATTCTTTTTACTGATTCTCTGCTGGCTGTTCTTCTGTCTGTTGTGCTGCCGTTGTAGGAGCCGCTGTCGTAGGCGCTGCCGTTGTAGGAGCTGCTGTCGTAGGTGCTGCTGTAGTTGTTTCTGTGCCCTTTGTGCTGCTCTCTGTCGCTGTTGTTGCCTGTGTTCCTGTCTGCTGTGTAGTCTCTCCCTGATAATCTGTATAATTTCCACCCATAGAATCTGTAGAAGAGTATTCTGAATGAATCGCATTCATGAAATTACTCCAGATGGATTTTGGATAAGATGCTCCACTTAACGATTCCATAATCCTGTTATCATCTCTTCCTACCCATACTGCTGTTGTATAGTAAGGTGTGTATCCACAGAACCATCCATCTTTATTCAGGCTTGTTGTACCTGTCTTACCGGCAGTATCAACATTCGGTACCTTCGCACCAACACCCGTTCCTCCTGTGACAACACTCTTCAGTACATCTGTCATTGCATTTGCTGCATTTGTGGAATATACTCTTCTCTTCTTTGTAGAAGATGACATCACTTCATCTCCATCAGAAGTTGTGATCTTAGAAATACACGTTGGTTCTCTATACACACCATCGTTCTTCAATGTAGCATATCCTGCTGCCATCTCTTCTGATGTTGTTCCTTTCGTGAAACCACCAATACATGTCGTATAATACTTATAATCAGAATCTGTTAGATATTTAAAATTCATCTCTTCCAGATATTTTAAACAGGTCTTTGGTGTCAACTGCTCATAGATCCGCATTGTTGCAACGTTACTTGATTTCTGAACGGCTCTTCGAAGTGAGATCTGTCCAGAATAAGAACCATGAGAGTTTCTTACACGATTCTTATCTTTCGTTGACATCGGTGAATCATTCACCGTTGATCCTACAGACCATCCATGTTCTAAAGCTGGTGCATATACAAGCAATGGCTTGATCGCACTACCTGGCTGTCTTGGACTCTGGAACGCACGGTTTAATGTATAACCGATATTCTTCTGTTCACGTCCACCGACGATCGCTACAACCTTTCCAGTATCATTATCAATACATGTTCCAGATGCCTGTGTCTTATAAATGCCATTCTTATCTTTCTCTGTATATCCAGACAATGCATTGTCTACACTGCTCTGCAGTTGTTTCTGGACATCTGGATCAATGGATGTATAAATATGATATCCTGCACTGTATAAGGTCCTCTTACACTCTGCATACATCTTATCATATTCTTCCTGATATTTTTTCTTCTCTGAAGTCGAACTGAAATCATATTTGAATTCAAATCCCTTCTGTTTCATAATCTCTTTTGTCGCACAATGAATGACATATGTTTCTACGTAATTCTTCTTCTCTGTCTTACTCTTCTGCGCACTCTTTACGTTAATCTCTTCATTGATTGCTTCTTCATACTGGTCTTTACGGATCAGTTTCTGCTCGTACATATCCTTTAGAATCTTATTTCTACGCTTGATCGTATTTTCTTTATTTGTACGTGGATCATAGATTGTTGGATTATTTGGAATCGCAGATAAAAATGCTGCTTCTGACATTGTCAGATTCTTCGCATCCTTACGGAAATATCCTTGGCTTGCTGCCTGAATTCCATAATAACCATTCGCATAATAAACATTGTTCAGATAGAACTCAAGGATCTGCTCCTTGGAGTATTTCCTCTCTAATTCTACTGCCATAAAGATCTCTTTAACTTTTCTCTTCCATGTCTTCTGACGATTCAAAAAGACAGTCTTCGCAAGCTGTTGCGTCAGAGTACTTCCCCCCTGTGTGATCCTTCCTTTGTGTACCACATAACTTACTGCAGCTCTTGAGATTCCTTTGTAATCCACACCGCTGTGTTTATAGAAATTCTTGTCTTCGACAGAAATTACTGCAGCTATGACATAAACCGGAAGCTCCTTGTACTTCAGATAATATACATCTTTTTCACCTTTAAACTTCAGTAACTGTTTTCCGTTGGTGTCATATACAATACTTGTCTGTGATGCCTTAAATGTCTCCTCACTCGACTGAGCAACGAGTTTCTTGGCTTCACTTCTAAGCTTCATAACCTTTGCCCCAAAAGTAAACCAGCCGATTACGACCAACAACAAAAAGACAACAGAAACTTTCAAAAGAACTTTTTTCTTTTTATGTTTCTTTTTATGCTTTTTCTTGCTTTCGGGAATAATCTTTTTTGTTTCCTTTGTTTCTTCAGCCATATTCCTTTCACCTTTCGTTTGTTTTTACTGTTCTCATTTTCCGGATCATCTCCAGATATATATCTTAATTTTAACATAAAATATATCATAACTAAAATTTTTGTCTCGACATAGTTCGCACTCTAAAGACAAAATCTAATTGGCATATCCGTAATAAACGCTTCCTGCTTGTTTAAATTCACTCTCAAGCTTCTTGCGATTTGCTTTTACAGACTTTCCATTTGTCGGATCATAATATCTTAAATCCGTCTGATTATAACTCATAACTAATACATATGTGCCATTCTTTCTCTGTGCCACGAAAGATCTTCCCTTACTTATTGCATAAACAAGATCATCCATGCTGCAGTCAGAATAATTAACTGCACGCTTATTGAACACCTTAAATAATTTATCATATGTGCTTCCTGACATCTTCTTGATCTTATCATAGGAAATCTTAATTCCTTCTGATCTTGCCATCATCAGAATACATGCAATATCTGTCTCATCTTTATTCTTTGCTTTGATCATCGGGATATTAGATCCTTTTCCATAATTCTGTGCAACACCTTTCTCCCACAAATACATCTGATGATAATTTACAACTACTCCACCACCTTGCTTGGCGACCTTTATAGCTTCTTTCAGATTACTGTAAATTCCTGACAACTTACCGCCTGTATAGACAAATGCATCCCTATATTTATTATCATTTACAGCAAATTTGATCTTTATCTCATCTTCCTGCTCCTCAACATTTGTAGAAAGATAGTTTGGTCTTGTCTGAATATAAACATCATCCGGGAATGCAAGATATAACTGATTCAATCTTGTTCCTGTATACCCGTACTCTAAAACTACCTTACTCTCCTGTTTATCTTTGTAACGAATATAACTTACATTGATCTCCTTATATCCATTTCCACTCTTCTTAGAATGTGTCAATGCGATCGTTGTTCCGTCTACACTTGTGTTCGTAATATAAGTACCATCTTCTCCATACTCTTTTACAATCTTTTTATTGTTTCTTATATATACATTTGTCAATGGATACATATAAGAACCATCTTTATTCCTTACAACTTCTTTTTTATTTCCAACTCCATAGATAAAATCTTTCTCTATGAATCCAATTGGACGCAGTACCTGATCATCTTTACATGTGATCACTTCTGTTTTCTGTGTGGAAAGATCCACAACTTTCATCTTATTCTTTGACTGATTCAATGCAAGCATTCCATTCTCAGAGATAACTGTCATATCATCTGTAATGTTCTTTGCCAGAATCTTACTCTTTCCAGAGTCAAGATCTACCTGATAAACCGCTCCATCCAAATAGAAATAAAACTGTCCGCTACCACTTAAAAATGCACCTTTTTTAATATCATTTTTCATCATATCATACTGAATCTGTGTTGGGATAAAGCCTAGTTCCTCAATCTTCTGGTCTGACGCAGTATACTGATAAACAGAAATACCATTCTCTCCTTCATGTTTTCCTCGATTCATATATCCATAAACCAAGAATGCTATATCTCCATTATTCTTCATCTTCATAATCTGAATCGCATGCTTTTGATAGTTGTTGCGACTGTCACGATAATCTTCTCCTTCAAAAGAAAATACTTTGTGCATGTTGGACTTCTGATAGTCATAATACCACAATTCATCTTGGACAACGAATGCTGCTTTCTTTCCGCCATTTTTACTGATCAACTGTTTCTGACTGCTTCCGATTCCCAATAAAATACGATTATTACTACGATCGATCGTATCGTATCGCATATATGCTTCCATATTACGTTCATAATTTAACAGATACATTCTGTCCTTTGCATATCGAACCCTGAAATATTCTGTTGCCTGATAATACTGTTTTGTTCCATCCGTATTCTCTGCTGAAAGAATATATCTCAGCTCCAGTGACGTTACATTTTCAGAAATTTCTTTTACGGTTGCAGGATATACACTTTCAACCTGTGGTTTTAATGTTGCATAAGATACCGCTTCCTGTGTCGATTTCAAGTCAACATTCGCCAGATTATTCGATGTTGTTCCCTCTGCCGTTTCTAAATACTGACTGATAAACTCTGTATTACCTTCTGTCAATGCTGCATCATGGAATTTCTGTGCAAAATCCAGACATTCTTTTAAATGAAAACTAGTTCCATAAATCACACGTGTAAAATAACGGATCGTTTTGTCATTTTGTTTCACTGACAATTCCATTAGATATGTTTTTCCATTTTCCAGACGTTCTTTAATCTTAATGTTTGCCGTCTTTTTTCCTTTGACTTTATGAAATGCTGTATCACCATTTCCAAGGATTGTTTTATTATCTGTATCATAAATCTTATATGACACGACACTGACGTCAGATTTTGCATATGTCAGCATTACTTTTACTTCATTCTCATAAATTGGTGTGATACTGTCACGGATCAAGGATGCATCAACACTTCCCTGATACCCATGCAACTGGTTAATATTCTTTCCATCTGCAGACACTGTTAATAAAGGGATTGTTGCTTGACTAGTTTCTGTAACCCCTTTGTTATTTCTTCCAACTAACATATAATTCCAGATAAATAATGAAATTAAAAATAGAATTCCAAATACTGAAATTTGTATCACTTTACTTTGCTTCATTACTTTCTCCTTTTCCTAATTCCGTGAAGCCTTATAATGTACATTTTATCCGTTTTTGTATATGAATACAACCTTTTTAAGAAATGTTTAAGATGTATGTTTTTCATTTTACAGCGGATTTCATAGTGATTCCCTATGAAACAAGAAAAAAACCAGGATCTCTCCCGGCTCTTTCTTTTTATGCTTTAAACATATTTCGTTTTCTTCGATAACGGCATCTTCTATGATAAATCTCTCCTCCAAGCAGCGAAAGGATCATCTGATATAATAATTGTTCTTTCTTCTGACAATCTTGCTTCTCTTGATGATCGATCTTATCATAAATCTTATCCACCATAGCAAGCAGCATCGTTCGATCCATATATTCATCAAACATCCTGCTGCCCTCGTATTCCATCTGATCACAAATATCTTCGATCAGATCCAGAATCTGTCTGGCCAGTGCAGAATACATTCTCGTAATATACTGATAATCGTCTTCCTGCCTCTGTTCCTGTGCTACAAATTCTCTGACTGGTCTTACTTCAGTATCAAATAATGGAAGATCTCCTAAACCATCTCTGTCTGCCATCTTCCTGCTCCTTTTTCTCTATCAATCATATCTTATGATCATTTAGAAAAAATATTGCATGTCCTATTCTTTATTTTCTTCCCGAATACTTCTCACTTCTTCATTGATCGCCAACATCTTGCTGTCTAAAAACGTCACAAGATCTGCACACTCCTTCAATTCTTTCTTAATGTATTCTGGTGTATTGCCCTCGTATTTATAATAAATCTTATGCTCCAGAGATGCCCAAAAGTCCATTGCAACCGTTCTGATCTGAATCTCTACTTTGGTAGGTACCACTCTGTCAGATAAAAAGATTGGTACTCTTACGATCAGATGATAGCTTCTGTATCCATTGACCTTGGGATTCAACATATAATCCTTTGTCTTTAGTACTTCTATATCATCTTGTGATGAGATCATATCTACGATTCGATAAATGTCTGGTGTAAAAGAACAAATAACCCTGACCCCAGCGATATCGTCAATATATTTCTGGATATTCTCTACTGTGATCTCTTTTCTTTTACGTATCAGCTTTCTTGTGATGCTCTCATCTGTTTTTAATCTTGATTCGATATGTTCAATCGGATTGTACTGGTGCACAAGTTTAAACTCATCATTTAATATCTCTAATTTCGTTCCGATCTCTTTTAATGCAGAACGATATAATAATTTGATCTTTCGGTATTCAAGCATTACATCTTGTACATCAGGTAATTCTAATTCTCTCATATGTCTCACTCCTTACCATGTTTGCTATTCCTATTCTATCACTGTTTCACTTTGTATTCAATAGCATACAATCCGAGTAGTAAGTTCTTAAATACCTAAAAATGGGTAAAAAAAATCCGTGCGGAATGCGTTGTGCTATCTTCCACAGACGTTACCTCTATAGTTAACTCAACCCAGGCACCCTCACGGCACATAGAAGGTTCCACTTAGTGCTGCTTTGTTCCCAACCTGACACGGTTCATGGATTCCTATTGCGTGAGACCCAGATATCAACGCCACTTGTAGAGGGCAGCTCTACAGAAAACAGCCCGAAGCAAACCATCACCTCTGCTATAGCGGATTGCAGAAATAGGGTGCCGCTACCTCCCCGGCTAGCACGGAAGCTTTATGACTTGATTATCTTTGGCATCTTTTGCAAGATGCATATTTGATTATACTAAATACTTTTCTTTTGGTCAATAGTTATTCTTATTTGGTTTTTAGATAAATTTTTTTCGTTCCCCGATATCTTCCTCTTCCTTTTACGATCACATATTTGTGACCTTCTTTTTTGACGATCTTGTAATCTTTATTCTTTTTTAAATGCTTTCCTTTGTAATATAATACGATTCCCTTTGGATTCTTATTTTTAGAATCCGCCTTACAATATCTCAAATGAATCTTGTTTACTGGCTGCATTACTGTATATGCCTTTAAACGCACCGTTGCATGATCTGGGTTCAGATCATTCCATTTTCTATGATCATAAAGATAACTCTGTCCTTTTTTTGTTTTATTAACAAAAGATACCCAATGATAATCATCATTTTCATCAAAACCAATCTTACCAGACGATCTTAATTTTACTACAACTGCAAACTTGTCTCCTCTCAGAACCTCTGCTTTTCTTGAAAGATCGATCGTATGCGTTCCGGCCTCTCTGATCGTTCCTGTTACCGGACGTTTTAACATCTTTGTTCCACTTGTTGGTCTTCCATCTTTAGGATTTCTATAAATCTGTATACTGTATTTGACGTTTGCAGACCAAGTTACCAGATTCACTGCTTTGATCAGTTCTTTCTTCTTTGCACTTCCTTTTTTCGCTGTAAATACATTTGCGAACTTTTGTCCTTTTTTCAGTTTTAAAATTCCAGGATTCGCTGAACCATCATAGAAATAATTGTATTTATACTCTGAGGCTTTCACAAATTGCCCTGCAACAAATTCACAAAGAGATTTATCTTCATAAGAAATATAGGTATATCCGTTACTTCCTTCTTGATTTCCCCAACTGTTTTTTACGATCCATGCTCCATCTCTGGACGGTCTGGATCCACTGTTAAAATTATCTCTGCTATAACTATCATCCCATCCAACGATCGCAACAATATGATTTGCTGTCTGTCTGGCACTATTGCAGTTGTATGCCTCATGATTCTTTCCGTAATAGGCTGTTTCTTCCCATGTCTCTTCGGGCGCATGATATGCCATAACTACGGAACCATATTCTATGATATAGGACTTTACTACTGCTGCTTGCGGTGTATCTCCAAGGAAAAATCCATTCTTCAGAATTGCACTGTCTTTTTGTCCCACAGAATCAGATAATCTCCATTTTCTTGTATTAAATGGTGCAATATTTTCTTTTGCAAGACCATACCATCCTGTTAACGACAACATTGCAAGCAGTGAATTGCCACCTGCATATCTCCAATCTCCTGAAACTTTTGTTTTGTCCCCTTTGGTATTATTTAATTTATCGTTTTTTCGATTGTACATAAAATATCCAAAATGTTTCTCAGAAAAATCTACATTCGTACTTGCGATTCCTTGTTTGATCAGAGAAGTCTCTCCCATCGATGTAATCCCAAACGCCCAGCATAATTCTGTATTCCCCTGATCTTTCACTGATGTTACCTGTCCAAGTTCTGATGAACTGTAATATGAATCCAATGATCTGGCATTCCTCTTTGGCGTTACAGCTTTGGGCACATCTGGAGATTCAATCTTAATATTCAATGGATGATATCCATTAGACTGTGAGGCATAGATAAAAGAAATATTTAAAGAACTTATCATGCCGACACATAAAATAACTACAATAAGCTTCTTAATCCTTTCCATGTTCCTTGTCCCCCTTCTTCCTTCTTCTTAATTCTTTAAAAAAATCAGACAGCATCTGACTGCACTCTTCCTCTAATATACCACGTTCTATCTCTACTTGGTGATTAAATTTGTCAATCTGTAAAATATTCAATACAGATCCTGCACAGCCCGCCTTTGGATTCATCGCTCCGATCACAACTTTGGGAATTCGTGCCTGTACGATAGCTCCTGCGCACATCTGGCATGGTTCCAATGTGATATACATGGTACAATCTTCCAGTCTCCAATCATTAACTTTCTTACTTGCTTTCTGAATCGCAAGAAGTTCTGCATGTGCCAATGTTGTCTTCTTCTTATTGCGCTGGTTATAAGCTCTTGCAATGATCTTATCGTCTTCAACGATCACACATCCAATTGGAACATCTCCGATCACTGCCGCTTTCTTTGCTTGTTTGATTGCTTCTTTCATGTATTTTTCTTCTTGTGTCACTTACTCTTACCCCTTATATCTATGTCATATTTTTCTTTATTATAACATAGAATGAAGCAAAAAGAGAGTACACGATTGTCAGATTATCAACGTATTGTATCTTATCTGTATGAATATCACCATGGAATCAAGGGTTCCAATGTCGGTTTTGCCAAAATAGAAAAACGCCAAAACCGTTTGAGGGTCTATTTCCATGTAAAAACAAATGAACAGGCATTAGAATACAAAATTTATTTTTATTATTTTCATCAGGGTGCTATGAATGGGATTTATCTTGATACGGTCAAGCGAAATGATGCGATCATTGAATTTAAAAACACATATCCTTTGATCGATGATTTTGATAAAATGGATGGATTCTTACTGTATTATTCGAATGATCATTTCTTTGGATCGCAGTGGAAAGATCATCCGATCATTATACGAAGTTTTGTACCTGTGGAGTCTGCTGAAAATAAAAATGAGAATACTGAAAAAACGGTACCTCCAGAACCTTCACCTGAAACCGAAACACTTTCTGAAACTGAAGCTTCTCCTACATCCAGTCTCTCAGAATACATTGAAGCCCTTCAATTAGAAAAGGATGCGAAAGAATTCACACATCCAAATCCACCAAAGGACTTCGACTGGAAGGAGTATCCCACCTTGCCCATGCCTCCTTCTTATAGCCTTGATCCTAGCATTAAAATCGGACTAGAAGATCTTGATCAGATTCCTGATCTTGATGACAACATAAAGACAAATGGTTTTCTCCTTTTAAATTATGGGAATTTCGGCCACTTAATGCTCGCGAAAGATCAAGACAGTGGCCAACGTTATCTTGGAATTCCTGGAATCTTTGATAACGAAAAAGCTTTTATCTCCCGTTTATTTGGTTTTAAGACTTTTATCACGGTGCCGCTAAAACCACATAAAACTGGAAACTTTGGTTATTTTATCTTACCGGTCTAAGATGTTACTTAACTGTGCAAACTGTTCTAAGGTTAATGCTTCTCCACGAACAGATGCAGGTAATTCCATCTCTTCTAATGCCTGTGCTACCTGTTCTTTGGAGAAGTTTAAGCCTCCGAAATTTTTAATTCCATTCTGGAGAGTTTTTCTTCTCTGGTTAAAAGATGCACGAATTAACTGGAATAATAATTTCTCATTTGTAACCTTGATCGGTGCGTCTTTGTATTTCGTAAGACGGATGACTGCAGATCCAACTTTTGGTCTTGGCATAAAGCAGTTTGGCGGCACATTCGCTACCACATATGGTTCTGCATAGTACTGCACTGCGAGTGATAATGCACCATAGTCTTTTGTTCCCGGACCTGACTGCATACGGTCTGCAACTTCTTTCTGTACCATGACAGTAATACTGTCGATCGGCACATGACTTTCAAACAATCCCATGATGATCGGAGTTGTAATGTAATATGGGAGATTCGCCACAACCTTCACTGGTTTCCCACCATTTTTCTCTTCTACGATCTTTGCAATATCGACTTTCAAAATATCTGCATTCAAAATGGACACGTTATCATATGCACTTAATGTGTCTGAAAGAATCGGAATCAGATTCTTATCAATCTCAACTGCCATGACCTCTCTCGCATTTTCTGCAAGATACTGCGTCATTGTTCCAATTCCTGGTCCGATCTCTAACACGAAATCATCTTTGTTCACTTCTGCTGCAGAAATGATCTTCTCAAGAACACGTTCATCAATCAGAAAGTTCTGTCCAAACTTTTTCTGAAAATCAAAATCATATTTCTGAATTACTTCTATTGTATTTTTTGGATTTCCAAGTTTCACTCTTTATACCTCTTTCATACGATACAATTGTCTTGCATTTTCTTCAGTGACTGCGATCAGTTCTTCCTTGTTGATCCCTTTGATCTGACTGAGCGCTTCTGCTACATAATTTAAATTTAGTGAAGAATTTCTCTTGCCTCTATTGGGTTCTGGTGACAGATATGGGCAGTCTGTCTCTAATACGATTCTGTCTAACGGTGTATAAGCTGCAACTTCCTTTAATGTCTTTGCATTCTTAAATGTTATAACGCCACCGATTCCAATATAAAATCCCATATCAAGGAATTGCCTTGCCATCTCTTTTGAATAAGAAAAACAGTGAACCACCCCGCCGATTTCTTCTGCATGTAACGCTTTCATTATATCATAAGTATCCTTTGCTGCGTCCCTGCTATGAATAATGATCGGTAATTTTACATCTCTTGCAAGTTCGATCTGTGCTTCAAACCATTTCTTCTGAATGCTGCGTTCTGGTTCATCCCAGTAATAATCAAGCCCGATCTCTCCGATCGCAAGAATTCGATCCATTGCTGCATATTTCTTTAGTGTATCGATATCTGACTCTTTCAACTCTGCCGTATCACTTGGATGAACGCCGACTGCTCCATACATCATCGGATATCGTGTCACTGCTTCTACGATCCATGTAGACGTTTCCATATTCGATCCTACATCAACGATCGTTCCGATTCCATTGTCCTTCATAGATGCTAACAATTCTTCTCTGTCTTGATCAAACTGTTTGTCATCATAATGTGCATGTGTATCAAATATCATCGTCTCTCTCCCTTTTCTCTTCGTTTCTTTAATCTGACTGTATTTCCGTTGACCGTAAGACAACGGATGCTTCGTAAGAAACTTGACATACGGCTGTAACCATAGTCTTTGATATTAAATCCGCTGTGTTTATCTTTTAATTCTAACGTTACCGCAGAAAGATTATCTAAAGATCCACCATTTTTCTTTACAAAATGAATTACTTCTTCTTCAATCGTTTCTCTGCTTGTCAGTTCTTTAAATTCAACATAACAGTTTGTATCTTCCTGCACAAGCATAAAATTATCCATCTCTTCATCAATTAAAACACTCAACTTTGTATATCCATAATTTCGCACATCAAAATCTGAATATTTTGCATTTAATCGATTTCCAATCTTCCCTAAATCTACTGGTGCATTCCCATTTTCACTGATAATATCTGCAATCGTATATGAAATCTCATCCAGTGATGTAACATTCTCTATTTCATCACTTTCCATATCCTCTTCTTTACCTCTGTCCGCTTCATAAATCAGATTTAGATGGATAAATTTATTACATGCTCTTGTCAGTGCCACAGGTGTCTTTGATTCTCCCATTCCGATCACATACATATGTTCTTCTCGAAGTCTCATTGCAAGTCTTGTAAAATCACTGTCACTCGTAACAATGCAGAATCCGTCTACTTTCTTTCCATATAACAGATCCATTGCATCAATGACCATTGCCATGTCTGTTGCATTTTTACCTGAAGTATAAGAAAATTGTTGCACAGGAATAATAGAATATTCTAATAACAACTCTTCATTCCATCCATTTGCTTTGGACCAGTTCCCATAAATTCTTCGACAAGACGGAAATCCGTAGGCTTCCAGCTCCTGAAAAATGATCGGTGCGTATTTAGGACTGATATTATCTGCATCGATCAGAACTGCAAACTGATTCTTTTCTTCTTCTATCATATTCTCCCTCATATCTTACTATTGTTTATAGTTCTTTCCTGTAAAATGAAAAAAAGGATATATCCTCTCGAATATATCCTTAAATAAACACCAAGCGGGTGATGGGAATCGAACCCACGTGATCAGCTTGGAAGGCTGGAGTTCTACCATTGAACTACACCCGCATATCTTGTTCGCTGTGTTGTGTTTTCCTCAGCGACAAGTAATACTATACCACCACTTTTTATAAATTGCAAGTGTTTTTTTGAATTTTTTTCATTTTTTTTGAATATCTTATGATAAAGGGGTTTTGGGGTATATTTTATGATGAATAAGATCTGGTGTTTTATGATCCTTGCAGGACTCATTGTCAGCAGTTTTAATGGAAAGATCACAACACTTTCTGATACCATTCTTTCTTCTTCCAAAGAGGCTGTGGAACTCTGTATTCTAATGTTTGGAATTGTTGGGTTATGGTCTGGACTCATGAACATTGCATTGTCTCTTGGAATTACTACACAACTTCAAAAGCTGTTAACCCCTTTTCTGACTTTTTTATTTCCAAATCTGAAGAATCAAAAAGCGAAAGAATATATCAGTACAAATATTGTCGCAAATATATTAGGTCTTGGTTGGGCTGCAACTCCTTCCGGGTTAAAAGCTATGGAAGAATTACAAAAAGATAACCCTGACAAAAACACCGCAACAAATGAAATGTGTTCGTTCTTAATTCTTAATATATCATCTCTGCAATTGATTCCGATTAATATCATTGCCTACCGAAGCCAATACGGCTCTGTCAATCCATCTAAGATCTTAATTCCTGGACTTATCGCTACTTTAGGTTCCACGATCGTTGCTGTTATCTATATCAAATGGAAGGACCGAAAACGATGATCACATTTCTTGCAAATCTTGTCATTCCTTTATTCATATTTACACTTGTTTTATATGGAACCCTAAAGCGTAAGGATATCTATACCCCTTTTCTTGAAGGTGTCATGGATGGATTTAAAATTGTTCTTGAGATTGCCCCAACTCTGATCGCTTTGTTTTTTGCGATTCAGATCTTTCGTTCTTCTGGAGCCTTGGATCTGATCGTTCGTTTTCTGACTCCTATGGGAAAACTATTAAAGATTCCTAAAGAAGTTTTACCCGTGATCTTTGCAAAACTTTTTTCTTCTTCCGCTGCAACTGGATTCCTGCTTGATATTTATAAAACTTCCGGGCCGGATTCTTTGGCTGGGTTTATGTCTTCTGTGATCCTTAGTTCAACAGAAACTTGTTTTTACACATTATCCGTGTATTATTCTGTGGCTGGAATAGAAAAGATTCGATATACATTGACTGGGGCATTGCTTGCCGTTTTTGTTGGTACTTTTATTTCTGTATTCATCTCTTATTTTTAACTTTTCCCGATATATTTATGATATAATTTTGACATAAATAAATTTAGATTGCATTATAAAAATCAGCATATACAAAAAACGAGTGTTATCAGCATCTACTACTGATAGCACTCATCTTTTTTATTCCATATCTTTTCGTTTCTCTAATTCTCTCAAACTGACAACCAGATCATAAACTTCCGGCCGTCGTTCTTTCAAATGTTCATCCAAACGATGTCTTCGCTCTTTAAATCTCTGTGCAAGTTCTGGATGTTCTTTCATAATACGTTCATGAATTTCCCTTCGATGTTCCTCAAAACGTGCCGCCAGAGTTCTTTCATCTTTTCCAGAAATATTTACGATCTCTTTTAGATGTTCTTCCAGATGTTCTAACCATTCATCTTCGTCAAAAGCTTCCATATGCGACCAGCTTCCATGTAACAGCTTTTCTACATCTCCATTTTGCTTTAACTGCTTGATCTGTTGTGCAATCTGCCTCTCAATCTGATCTTCCGTGTCAGAACCAAATGCCCAGACAAATTCCTGCATACGATTATCTACACGCTTTCTTGATGCACTGCGTTCTTCATTATCAACTCCGCCTTCTAATGGATACGGACGTTTGATCCCCATATCTTTCAACGCAATATAAATCGTCCTTCTGACACATCCTTCTTCGATCAGATATCCGATTCCAAGCTTTCTCATCTGCTCATTTAAATCTGCGATATGCTCTGTGATATAAAATCTTATTCCTTGCTCTTTCAATGACTTATAAAGAATCTCAATGCGGTCTGCTGCCGTGATATCCATACTTCCAATTCCGCTGGCATCAAGGATCACTGCTTTGATATTTCCTCTGCGTTCAAGTTCCTGCTCAATATCCTGCTGCAACACTCCTGCATTGGCAAAAAACAAATTGCTGCTGAAACGATAGATCAACACACCTTCAATCTCGTGAATCTGACGACTCTCAGCTAAATCACGAAAATGCTTATGTCCTGGCTGAATTCCCAGAAAACAACTTGCTGGTTTTGATGATCGTATCACCATTTCTGCAAAAGATAAGATAATTCCGATCAATACACCATTGATCGTTCCAAGTAACAATACCCCAATAAATGCACCCCAGAAAATAAAACATTCTGTGCGGCTGACTTTCCACAGTTTTACCGCCAGTTCAAATTCTGTCGCTCCCAGAAGTGCGGAAATTACGATTGCCGTCAATACCGGAACTGGCAGATATCCAATAAATTCTGTTCCAAATAACAGTAATAGGATCATAGATAATCCTGCAACAATACTCATTAACTGTGTTTTTCCCTGATATTGTTCTCCCATCGCCGTTCTTGAAACAGATCCGTTGATCGGACAGCATCCAGTCAATGCTGCCACAAGATTTCCAACTGCAAATGCTAGTAATTCTTGATTATCATTGATACGATATCCATTTTTCTGTGCAAAATTATTCTCTGCAAGAAGTGTTTCCGCCATAATAACGACCGCTACCGACAAACTGATCGTCACCACTTCATCCATTGGAATTAACATAAGATTTGGAAAACTCCATTTTGAAAGTCCTGGTGCTACGGCATCTAATGTCTTAATTCCCCATTCTTTCATTGGCAGAACCTGCGTCAAAACAGCCCCTGCTGCCATCATCACAACTGCCATTGGGAATTTCGGCATGATCTTTTTCGCTGCCAACAAGATGACTAATGATAGGATTCCTAAGATCAATGATGGAAGATTGATCTGTTCTGCTGTTTTTTCTATATGCTCTAACAGTTCTAATAATTCTCCAGTTCCTGCTGTTCCTCCCATTAATTTCGGCACTTGCATCAAAATGATCGTCGAACAGATTCCTGTAATAAATCCACCCATAACTGGTGCTGAAATATAATTTACAAGTTTTCCTGCATGCATCAGATAAAATGCGAGCAGCCACAATGCCACAAAAAATGTGATCACTGGCACAACTGCAAGTGCTTCTTTAGAACCACTTTGTATATTCATCCCAAGAAGTGCTGATCCAACCAACGCTGCTGGTGCCGCATCCACTCCAAAGATGAACTGCGGAGATGTAGAAAATAATGCAAATAAAATGATCGGAAATACAGACCCATATAGCCCATAAACCGCAGGTAATCCGGCAATCTGGGAATATCCCATAGAAATTGGAATCGATACTGCCATGATGATGATTCCTGTGATCACATCATGCAACAGATTTTCTCTTTTATAATCTTTTATTGTATGTCCTAATATCATAATTCTGTATGAAACACTCCCAACAAACTATTCTCTGATTTCCATCCAAGATATCTCAATGTTTCTTCCAATCCAGACATCACTTCTAACATATCTCCTACATTTGCACTTGCACCCATATGCCCGATTCGAATGACTTTTCCTGCCAATTCTCCGAAAGAACCTGCCAGCATGATTCCATGTTTTTCTCTCATTCTTTCCAGAATATCATCCGCTGTCATTCCTTCTGGTACATCAAATACTGTAACCGTATCTGAAAATCCACTTTCCAAATGTAATTTTAGACCAAATGCTTCAATGGCTTTTCTTGTCGCATTGGCGATTCTGGCGTGACGTTTGATCAGATCTTTATCCGCTGCAATATTATCCATCGCTGCTTTCAATCCATAGATATCACTGATCGGCATTGTATATGGGAACCATAAATTTTTATAGTAATCTTTGAAAATCGTCAGATTACAATAAAATGATGCGATTGGTGTTTTTCGATTTTCCATAGCTTTTTTAGCTTCATCACTGATCGTTACGAAAGTAAGTCCTGGAGGCGCTGAAACTGCTTTTTGAGATCCTCCACATAAGATATCGATCTGTGCTTTATCAACATTGACTTCATTTCCAAACATTCCTGAAACAGAATCTGTAACTGTCATGATTCCATAGGATTTCAATAATGGACAGATTTTATGAATGTCATTTAACATTCCACTTGGAGTATCACAATGAACAACTGTTGCATATTTAAAATCGTGATCTTCCTTCAGATATGCATCTAATTCATCAACATCAAATGCATTTTTATAATCTTTTGTATACATAACAGGAATTCCACCATACATAGATACAAAATCTGCAAATCCTGCTCCATAAATTCCATTATCAAGAATTAAAACTCTATCTCCCGGCTCTGTCATAGATGCACATGCTGCCTCTAAACCAAGGATTCCTTCTCCGCTTAGGATCAGTGTTTCATTCTTCGTATGAAGCAACTCACTGATCAGCTCACAGGTTTCCTTATATTCATCATAGAATTGCGGATCCAAATCTGCATTCGTTGTAGAGAGGCTTCTCGCAAGTCTTACATTTTCTGGCACCTGAACAGGTCCTGGTGTCATAATCTTGTATTTACTCATATTCGTCACTCACTTTCTTTTTTATTTTTATAATCTAATATACCGGGATCACTGCATAGAAAATGCTTTGGCAATCCCGGTATCATTATATCATTTTATTATGCGAACTGTGTAATTCCAATTTTCTTAACTGCAATCTCAATTGGTTCGATCACGATCAGTACAACAACTGCTGCTACAGCAATCTGTACGACATTTCCTGGAACAGAACTGATTGGTGCAATAAAGTTTCCATAAAGAATGATCTCTGCAATATAATATCCAACGATCTTAATTACAAATGCTGCAAAGATTGCTGCAACTTTCCATCCATACTGGTCATGCTTCTCTGTCATAGCTCCAACAACATATCCCATGATTCCTACGATAATAAATGTAAATGGTGCCCACGCTGTCCATCCTGACAACAGATCAAATAATCCCATTCCAACTCCACCAGCGATAGCTCCTGTTTTCTTACCGAATAAAATTGCCATAATAAATAGAGGAACATTTCCTAAATGAATCAGACCTCCATTAGCTGCGATCGGTAATCTTACGTTAACAAACGCTGTAAACACATAAGTTAATGCAACTGCCATTGCTGTTATTGCAATAAACTGTACTTTATTTTCTTTCATTTTATTTTCCTCACTTCCTGATTTCTTGTATGATATATAGTTTTTAAGTACGCTGCGTTCCTTTATTGTGTTATAATTTATCGTGTTATTGGTATTTTTAAAATAGCCAGTTTTTTTATTTTTAATGGTGCCAGTTTATGATTTTCTTTTACTTTTTACTTAAGATCTGTCTCAATTTCTTTTCCTTATCCTGATCCAATACTCTCTTCGGAATAATAATCGCTTGTACAGAGCTCATGTAAATATAAAAAGCTTTCTCTGTTTCGCAAACATCTTCTACCTTTTTATAATCTACTTTCACTTCCTGACCTTTTGTTATCTCTATGATCTGATCTTCTGTAAAATTTAATGTTGTTTCTTCTGCAAATGGTAGTCCTTCTTTTTCTTTCATTTTTAGAATTGTCTTACGAATCCCTCTTTTCATAATCTTTTTAGCTAGTAATATCTCCACCACAGAAAAAATGAATAATACAATTGCTTCACCAATAATTAACATTACTTCTGCTCTTGCTAGTATGAAAATGATCATAACTAGAATACTGATCATTGGACCGATTAATCTTAAAAAAAACAGGTTTCTTTTTCCTATTTCTGAATGAATTAACTGATGAAATTCGTTGAATTCTATGTAGTCTTCATCTGTTAATTTGTAATTTAACTGCAGCATATTCCTTCCCCTCCTTGGTTTGTATAAATATCTTTATGATACGATATCATTTTAGGAAAATAAAGAATTTTTGCTTTATTTTTTTAGATAACACACATACTTTGATTCATTAAGTTATGCATACTTGAAATATTTATAAATATATGTTATATTATCTTCAAAAAAATGAGATAATGTCCAAGTGACACAGAAAAAAGATCCAGAAAAGCGCATTATCTGGATCTTTTTTCTTATAATTTTATTCAAAACATTTTAAAACACTATGATTCTTACCACTTCCATAAAAATTCAAACTCATATTTTCCAATTCTCTGCTCTGGAGCATGGAATCCGTCTCCGTAAATAATTGTCTTTCTTTGATATGACTCAAGTTTTCCTTTCTTGTCTGTAATTTTTCTTAACTGACTTTGAGCATTATTATTTCTCCATTTTTTATTTTCACTGCTCAAACCTTTCACTGAATCACAAACTTTAATCTTCTGAATCTGATAAGAGATTTTTCAGTCATTGATTATCTAAAAATATAAACAAATACCGTAAAATATACATACTATGAGTTTTGATTTATTGGATTTAATACCTGTAAACTTTAGGTATCTGAGAAAAACGAAATAAAAGAATAAAAGATCCAGAACCATTGAAATTTTGCCGTCGTTTTGAACGGTTCGCAGCAAATTTGGTGCATTGTTTGAACTCGCGTAGCGAGTGAGTTATGCAAGGAAAATTTGCGTATAAGCGACCGTTCAAAACGGCGAGCAAAATTTCTGGTCTGGATCTTTTATTCTTTTATTTCGTTTTTCTCAGATACACAAAGACTACAGCTATCAAACCAACAAATAAATTTTACATATGTTCACGAAAGTAATCATGAAAATACTGCATAACCTTCACCAACAGATCCTGTTCCTGCTCATTAAGCGTATCAAGCAATCCCTGGATCATACGTTTATGAAATTCTCTGTGATGACTGTATGCTTTCCTCCCCTTCTCAGAAAGAGATATATAAACAACTCTGCGATCTTTCTCTCCGCGTTTGCGATTTACATATCCTTTCTTCAAGAGGTTATTGATAGCGGTTGTAAGTGTACCAACCGTAATGTTTAAATCTCCTGCAATCGTTGACATATTCTTCGGTTTCTTGATCCCGATCGCATCAATAATATGCAGATCTTTGTTCGAAATATCCTTAAACTCATCTGTGATCACGGCTTTCTCTTCTTCATATGAAATTCCGTGGAATAAGTCTACCACCATATTATTTAAACGATCTTTATCCAATCAATTTACCTCCTAAACAACGATTTAAGAGTATTATACCTTTAATTATTGGAATTTTCCACTTCTAAATTGTGTGCTTCTCCAATAACTTTTGCTAAAGCTTCTTTTGCCTGTGTAGGAAGTGCATTGTATCCACCATCTTCTACGTCTTTTTCGAAGACGAAGTTTAGTCTGTCTGTCATTCTTGCTTTTAAGGTTTCCACATAGTTCATATCGTTGAAATCTGAAACATATCCTTCCATCTCAAGCACTTCGATATCTGTAAATGGTCCCCACTGTTTGAATTCTCCAGTTCCTTCTACAACCTGCTCGATTGCGGAAATTGTTGTTGCAGGTTTGATATCTTTACCCATGAAGTCTCCTGTATTAATGATATAGCAGTCTACATTTCTTTCTTTTACAAGTTTTCTAAACTTCTTGTAGTCATTTACAAGAGGGTATGTTCTAAATGGATTTGCATATGGTTCCACAACCAGACGGTTTGGATCTACTCCAGGTGCCAGACGTTCCGCACTGCTTCGTTTTGTTGCAAGTGTTGCTCCCATAACAGATGCTAAAGAAGCTCCTTTGATCTTAACAATTGGTGGGATTGTTGGGTCTTTCATGATCCAGAAAATTGCATTTACTGGGTCATTGATCTTATCTACACGGTTTGGTGACCATAATTTGGACTTGATCGCACGACCATTTCCGTTACGGATATCTTCTGTGACAAGAACGACTTTTCCTTCGCTATCTCTTGTTGCAGAGCAATTCTGTGCTGTTAATAAGTATTTATTATCTGGGCATCCTGTTGGATAGTCCGCTGTTTTATCAAAATATGTTGGTTCCATTGCAATAGATGCACCTGTTTCTGTATTGATGATAAATGCATCATCATGCAGAACCTGAATCTCTTCGTATTTATTATTATGTGTTGCATGTGTTAATGTGGATTTTCCTGATCCTGATAATCCGAAGAAAGATGCTACGAATTTCTCTCCATTATCTAATCTGAATTCTTTCTGTCCACCATGGCAGGAAGCATATCCGTTACGATTTGCAATCGCCCATGCAATTGTTAATGTACCTTTCTTATGTTCCCCAAAGTATTTCATGCCAAGAAGTGCAGCACAGTTTGTGTCTGTATTAAAATATGTTAATCCTAATGGATGTTCTTCATGTGTCCACTGTGGATCTGAGAAAATATAGATATCTGTCTCATCTGCAACTGGCTGTGAATTCTTATACATTTCATTGTATTCAGGATTCATATACTGGAAATTTAACATCCAGGAATATAAAATATTTTCTTCACCTTCTGGAATTAAAAGATGTGCTTTTACCATAAATTCAGGATCTAAACCGATATATACCTGTGCATGGTACATTGTTGTCCATCTTGTATCATAGATCGCATCCATTAATTTTAAATCCAGATCATTTATATCGACACCAGGTTCACTGGAAATTCTTCTTGCGGCTGCACAGCGTCCAGTCACTGATCCATCATTAAATAATAGAACTTTGGACCCCTCATCTAAACCAATCGCTTCTGGTTTATATACTGGCATATCTGTAACGATCGTTCCAGGCGAATTCTTTGCTAATTCATAAGCCTGCTTTAAATCTTTTACTTCTACAACGTTATTTCCATAGAATGCTGCTTCAATAATGGATCTTGTTTTTGAAAATCCAGGCTTTCCTTTTCCGATTTCTTCATGTGTGTAATAAGCTTTTGTTGACATAAGTTACTCCTCCATTCATAGGTTGCTTTCGATGCGTCTTCTCAAAATGTCAAAACTACATGGGCCTGCATCTAAAATCTCTGTGTGGTACGCTTTTAAGCTGTATTTATTCCCTGCCATTTTCTTATAATCAGTCAAAAGCTCATGAAACTCCTGATAACCGATATAATAAGATAAATAATTTGCAGGATTCTCGATAATCATCTGAAATAATTCATCTGCCTGAGAATCATCCATTCCAAATGATCTTAAATACGCCCTGACATCTTTCTTCTTCCATCCTTCATAATGAACTCCAAGATCAACTCTTGAACAAAGTGCCAGATTGTACTCGTACATCTCCATATTCATCTGTTGATAAATATCGCCATATCCTTCAGCATCCATCATACTGTAACTAAAAACTTCTACATACGTTGCATATCCTTCTGAATATCCCGGATAATCAAGCAGATAGCGCACTGGATCATCGTCCCTTGCCGCATAATATACATTCTGGTATAAATGTCCTGGGTATCCTTCATGTGCCAAAGTTGGATATAACTCTGCAGTCTGTGCCTTATTAATGTAAATTACATTCTCCTTGTAAGAATCAATCTCTGGTACCATATAGAACGCAGGACTGGTATATTCTTCCATGGTTTTGTGCACATATTTTATTTTACAGCTAACTTTTGGTGCCTTTGGATAATATTTTACCATCTTTTGCCTTAGTTTGTTAAGTATATTTTGTGGATTTTGCACAATTTTTATATTTTTTTTATGATTTCTATATTCATTTATGATATTTGGATACTTTTTTTGCAATTTTATAAGTTTTCGAAGGCATTTTTCAATGGATCGATCACTGATTTCGATCATTTCTTCTATCGTTTTATCTGATCCTGTTTTCTGTGCAACCAATACTTTATAATATTCTTTTCCATTTTTATAATAATACAGACCATTTTCATTTTTCCCATTTCCATTTAATGCCTGCAAATGGGAATATAATTTTTCATAAGCAGACAGCACCTTTGTACCGATCAATTTCTTATTTTCTCTGCAGTATTTCTTTTTCTGAGCTGCATTAATTCCTTTAATATCTGCAATTCTTAAATTAAATGTTGCAACCAACATATTGTTTTCTTTTTGCTTTATGACATTCTGAATCTGCTGCAATACTTCTTTTAAAGACTGATCAGATAGGAATAAATTTCTCTTTACCTGTTCCTTGCTGTATTCGATCAGTGAATCAAAATATCCATCCAGTCCCTTCAATAATTGAAAATAGCTTTTGATATCTTTCTCATTTTTCAGACGATATTCACTTAATGTCAGAAGAATCTGTGCCTGCTGCCCAGATGTTTTCCCAAGGATTCTTTCATAATACGGATACATCGAAAGATTTTTCTGTCTTCTTAAATAATCCATCAAAACCATATATGTATTTTGCTGTTTTTTCGTCAATTCCTTTTGTTTAAATTTTTTTAACTTCTCAATTTCTTTTGAAATTTTAATTTTTTCATTCAAGATACTTCCCTGATTCATGGATGGATAAAGATTTTTCGGTTGTTCTAATCTATATTTTTCTGGATTTTCTAAAAAGAAATGCATCGTGATCTCATTTGTTGATATATTTTCTTTAAAAAACGCATCCGTATACTGATCAAATACTTTTTTTGTTGTATTCTTTTTTTGATCTTTCCATTCTTGGATCAGACTATATCCTCCTAGAAATATCAGACAAATTCCAATCATGATCAACTTTATTCTGATCTTTTTCAATCTCCCTGTAAATTCCATTTCTACCTCCAAATAAACACTTGTTAATATCTTATTTTTTAAAGAAAAAAAATAGACTATCCGCACAAGATGTACTATAATTATAAGGATAGAAACAGAAAATCGGAGGATCATTATGAGTAAGAAACCATATTATATTACGACTGCAATTACTTATACTTCCGGAAAACCTCATATTGGTAACACATATGAGATCATCCTGGCAGACAGTATTGCTCGATATAAAAGAATGGAAGGCTATGACGTATTTTTCCAGACAGGAACTGACGAACATGGCCAGAAAGTAGAATTAAAAGCAGAAGAAAAAGGGGTAACACCAAAAGAATTCGTTGATGATGTTGCCGGAGAAATCAAGAGAATCTGGGATCTTATGAACACTTCTTATGACCGTTTTATCAGAACAACTGATGAAGATCACGAGAAACAGGTTCAGAAGATTTTTAAGAAATTATATGAACAGGGAGATATCTACAAAGGTGAATACGAAGGTTTATACTGTACACCTTGTGAATCTTTCTTCACAGAGAGCCAGTTAGTAGATGGTAAATGTCCTGACTGCGGACGTCCAGTACAACCTGCAAAAGAAGAAGCTTATTTCTTAAAATTAAGCAAATATGCAGACCGTCTGATCGAACACATCAATACACATCCTGAATTTATTCAGCCAGAATCCCGTAAGAATGAGATGATGAACAACTTCCTTCTTCCTGGACTTCAGGATCTGTGTGTTTCAAGAACATCATTTTCATGGGGAATCCCAGTTGACTTTGATGAAGGACACATCGTTTATGTATGGTTAGATGCATTGACAAACTATATCACAGGTATCGGTTATGACTGTGATGGAAACAGTTCAGACAAATTTAACAAGTTCTGGCCTGCAGATCTTCACCTGATCGGTAAAGATATCATCCGTTTTCATACAATTTACTGGCCAATCATCCTGATGGCACTAGATCTTCCACTTCCTAAACAGGTATTTGGACATCCTTGGCTGCTTCAGGGCGATGGTAAGATGAGTAAATCCAAAGGTAACGTTTTATACGCAGATGATCTGGTTGACTTCTTCGGAGTTGACGCAGTGCGTTATTTCGTTCTTCATGAAATGCCTTTCGAACGTGATGGTGTGATCTCATGGGAATTGATGATCGAGCGTATGAACTCTGACCTTGCAAATATTCTTGGTAACCTTGTAAACCGTACGATTTCTATGTCCAACAAATATTTTGGAGGAATCGTAGAAGACAAGGGTGTTGTAGGAGATTATGATGATGATCTGAAAGCCGTTGTGACAGGTACAAGAGATAAAGTTGCTGAGAAGATGGCTGACCTTCGTGTTGCAGATTCAATGACTGAGATCTTTAACTTATTCCGTCGCTGCAACCGTTATATTGATGAGACTATGCCTTGGGTATTAGCAAAAGACGAAGCTTCAAAAGACCGTCTGGCTACTGTTTTATACAACCTTGTTGAAGGAATCACAATTGGTGCATCTTTATTATCACCATATATGCCTGAGACATCTGAGAAGATCTTTGCTCAGTTAAATACATCTATGGTTGAATTTGATAACCTTACAACATTCGGAAACTACAAGAGTGGTACAAAAGTAACTGAAAAACCTCAGATCTTATTTGCAAGATTAGATGAGAAAGAAGTTATGGAAAAAGCCAAAGTCTTAATGGAGAAACAGGCTGCTTCTGTCAAAGCTGCAAACGCTGCTGTAGAAGAAGATACTGTCATCGACATTGAACCAAAAGATGAGATCACTTTTGATGATTTCACTAAGATGCAGTTCCAAGTTGGTGAGATCATTGCCTGTGAAGAAGTGAAGAAATCCAAGAAACTTCTTTGCTCTCAGGTTAAGATTGGAAGCCAGGTAAAACAGATTGTTTCTGGTATCAAAGCTTATTATAAACCAGAAGATATGGTCGGTAAGAAAGTTATGGTACTTGTGAACTTAAAACCAGCCAAATTAGCAGGAGTTCTCTCTGAAGGAATGTTACTTTGTGCTGAAAATGATAAGGGTGAATTAGCTCTTGTAACACCAGATAAAGATATGCCAGCAGGTGCTGAAATCTGTTAATTATACTTATTTATTCTCTAGTTTATAAGTAAACAAATAAATTGACAACCAGATTTTGGTATGCTATGGTTTAAGATATAAAATGATTGTAAGACATTAAGGAGGTTTACACATGAAAAGTACAGGCATTGTAAGAAGGCTTGACGAACTTGGAAGAATTACTTTACCGATCGAATTACGTCGTAACTTTGATGTGAACGAACGCGATCCTCTTGAAATATTTGTAGATGACGATAAGATTATTTTAAAGAAATATAATCCTGCAGATATTTTTACTGGAGAAGATATGGATGATCTGATTGACTACAAAGGAAAGAAAGTCTCAAGAAAATCTATCATTGAATTAGCTAAACTTGCTGGATTCGAAATTACTGAAGCGTAATTTTTTGGATCATTTCAATAAAGACAAACAAAAGGTATGGGAATTGATATTATTTTCCCATACCTTTTTTGTTGATATATTTTTATTCCTCTTCCAACAACTGCTGATAAATCTCTCTCTTACCAACACCTCGATCTTTGGCTACCAGTTTCATCGCTTCTTTCTTTGAATATCCCTGATCCATATAACGGTTCATATGCTCTGACAATGGAATCTTTAGAAATTCTTCCTGACTCTCTTCTTTTAATTCTTGAAATGATTTTCCTTCTATGATCATTACACATTCGCCTTTTGGCGGATTTTCTCTATGATAGGCAAGGATTTCCCCAAGCGTTGATTTTAAAACGCTCTCATGCTTCTTTGTGAGTTCTCTGCATAATGTCATGGATCTGTCTCCGAGCACTTCATATAGTTCTTCCAAAGTCCTTACTAAACGATGTGGTGCTTCATAAATGATAATAGATCTTGTCTCATTTTCCAGAGAATCAAGAATCTGTTTTCTTTCTTTTTTATCTGATGGAAGAAATGCTTCAAAACAAAATCTTCTTGTTGGCTGCCCAGAGATGATCAGTGCATTGATCAACGCACATGCTCCAGGTAATGCAGTAACTGTGATTCCTGCTTCATGGCACTGTCTTACCAATTCTTCTCCTGGATCTGAAATTCCCGGTGTCCCAGCATCTGTAATGAGTGCGATATCTTTTCCTTCCTGCAACTGCTTTACAAGAACTTTTGCTTTCTCCACACGATTATACTCATGATAGCTTGTCATCTTTGTCTTAATTTCAAAATGATTTAATAATTTGATACTGTGCCTTGTGTCTTCCGCTGCGATCAAATCAACTTCTTTTAATGTGTTTATCACACGAAAAGTAATGTCTTCCAGATTACCAATCGGTGTCGCACACAAATATAATGTTCCACTCATGCTTATTCCTCCGGATTCATTCCATAAATCTTATAAATTTCTTCTGTGTATTTTCCTTCTTTTTGATAAACGATCAATGGAGGCTCAACTGTCATTCTTGACTTTCCGCCTTTTACTGCTTCTAATAAAAATATATTCGGTTCTTTATCAATGTATGGATGCACAAAACGGATTCTTTTTGGCTCTAATCCATCCTTAGACAACTGGCATAAAATCTCTGACAATCTGAATGTTCTGTGTACCAGAAACAGCTTTCCTTTATTCTTTAAAAGCTTTTTAGCTGCTGCCGTGATATCCGCAAATGTACAAAGTATCTCATGTCTTGCGATTGCTTTCGTCTCCGACGGATTCTTAAGTCCATGCTGTCCGATCATATATGGTGGATTTGATGTGATCGTGTCAAAACTATCATGCGAAAAAATCGCAGAAGCCTCTTTGATATCACCCTCTACGATCTCTATCTTATCTTCTAAATGATTTAATTTGACACTTCTTGCCGCCATCTCCGCCATCTCTGGCTGTATTTCAAGCCCTGTAAGATGAACAGCCTTCGTCTTTGCCTCCATCAAAATTGGGAGGATTCCAGTCCCCGTACCGAGGTCTAGAACTCTCCCACCATTCTTAACTTGTGCAAAATCTGATAAAAGAACCGCATCCATTCCAAAACAAAATCCCTGTTCTTTCTGGATGATCTGATAACCATTGATCCCAAGATCATCAATTCTTTCTCTTTCCATGTCCTTTATTACATCCTTGATTCTTATTATTGCATCCTTTGCTGCACCCCTGACATCCTTGTGGCTTTTTCTTTCTCATCAGAAGATCATCAATCTTATATTCCTGGATTTCTTTATCTCCATTCTCATCTTCCACGATCAGTTTTACCTTCTGTCGAAGTACATCTACTCTCTGAACTTCTCCAACTACACCATCTTTTGTCTTTAATTTCTCACCAACATTTGGAAGCTTACTGTTTAAATACTCATATGTTTCCTGTTCATTCTTAAGACAGCACATCAATCTTCCGCAGACTCCTGAAATCTTTGTCGGATTCAGTGACAGATTCTGCTCTTTGGCCATCTTGATAGAAACAGGTGCAAACTCAGATAAAAATGTATTACAGCATAATTTTCTTCCACAGATTCCCATACCGCCAAGCATCTTGGCTTCATCTCTGACGCCGATCTGTCGTAATTCAATTCTTGTCCTGAACACTGCTGCCAGATCCTTTACAAGTTCACGAAAATCAACTCGTCCATCTGCCGTAAAGTAAAATAATACTTTATTATTATCAAATGTATATTCTGTTGATACAAGCTTCATATCAAGCTCATGCTCCTTGATCTTATCAAGGCAGATCTTATATGCTTCTTTTTCTTTCTCTCTATTCTTCGCTGCCCTTTCTTCATCTTCTTTGGTTGCGATTCTTAAAACAGGTTTTAATTCATCTCCGATGCATTTTTCCTTTACCTGTCTTCTCTCAGAAACGACTGATCCAAATTCAATTCCTCTGGCAGTTTCCACGATCACGTGGTCTCCTGACTTTACCTGAAATTCCTTTGGATTAAAGAAATATATCTTTCCTGCAGTACGAAATCGCACTCCAATTACTTCTACCATACTTTACCATTCTCCTTTATCGTCACAAGCAGCATTTCGATTGCCACTTCAAAATTAACATTCGCGATCAGTCGCCTTCTAGCCTTTTCTACCTCATCAAGAATATGACTGATTCCCTCAAATGAAATATAAATCTCCTGATCTTTTAGCTGACGGTATTTATCTTTAAATACAAGTTGATTTAAAGATCCTGTTGTCTTAAGAATCAGCATATCTCGATACCATACCATAATGATATCAAGGAAATCATAAATCTCATTCTTATATTTTGTCAGACTCTTCGCATACGATACAACTTCATAAATCTCCATACTCTTCATATGAGTGATCACGTTCATTGTATCATTCAGCATATCTTTAAATTCTTCTGTATCCAGTACATGCAATGCACGTCCAATATTCCCAAGTGAAAATGCTGCTGCAAATGCGATATCTGCATGACTTGCCCCTGTATTGGCTTTTAGATAATCTTCAATTTCGCTTTCTCTGACACTTCCTAATGTCATGGACACACATCTTGAGAGGATCGTATCTAACAATCTATCCTTATTGTTTGTTAATAGAAGAATCACTGCATATGCAGGTGGTTCTTCTAATGTCTTTAATAAGGCATTCTGCGCTCCTGCATTCATTCTATCCGCATCATCAATGATATAAATCTTATAATCTCCGCTATACGGTTTAATATCGATCGTCTCATTGATCCCTTTTCGAATATCATCAACTCTGATTTCATACTTTTCATGAGTAATATAAATGACATCTGGATGATTTAATGAATCCACCTGCTTACATGCTGCACATTCTCCACATCCATCTTTGTGTTCGCACAGAAGTGCCTTCGCAACCGCCTTTGCGATCATCATCTTTCCGCTTCCATCTTCGCCACTTAATAAATAGGCATGGGAAACTTTTCCCGTCTTGATTGCTTCTTCAAAATGAGAAATTATTTTTTTATGTCCTATAATTGCATCAAAACTCTTCATACTACATCACCCTTTACCATGAAATTTTTTGTTGACCTGTGAAACAATCTTCTGATGAATCTCTTCGATCGTCAGACTTCCGTCAACAGTATAGATTCTATCTGGATGCAGGCTCGCAAGTTGTCTGTATCCTTCAACAACCTTCTTATGAAAATCAATTGTCTCGCTTTCCATTCGGTCCAGCTCTGCCTGTTTTTTCTTTCTTGAAATACCAGCTTCTGCATCCAGATCGATCATAATCGTCAGATCTGGCATCGTATCTCCGATTGCAAATTGATTTACTTTGTAAACAAGATCAATTCCCATTCCTCTGGCAATTCCCTGATAGACTGCAGAAGATTCCACAAATCGATCACAGATTACGATCTTTCCACCTTCTAATGCCGGACGAATGACTTCTTCGATCAATTGAGCTCTGGCAGCTGCGTAAAGCAGTAATTCCGTCATATGTCCCATCTCAGTAAATTCTTTGTTAAGGATCACATTTCTTACAGCCTCACTGATCGGTGTTCCGCCAGGTTCTCTACATACTATTATATCATAACCTTTGTCAGATAAGTAGTCTCTTAGTAATTCTATTTGTGTTGTTTTTCCAGCTCCATCTGGTCCTTCAACGGTCAAAAATAATCCCATATTTATATCCTCTCATCTATTTATTATATATATTTTATGATCATCCAGTCCTATCACTTTCATATTATATTGCTCATACTGTCTGATCTTATCAATCACATACTTATCGATCACTTCTCCAGGCACAACAAGTGGAATTCCTGGTGGATACAAAAAAATAAATTCCGCTGCAATCTCATCTTTTGCATCATTATAATCAATCTGTATTCGATCTTTTGTTGCAGCTTCTTCTGGTTTTAACATCTTTTTATTTTGATGAAAATCATTTTCCAAAAATAAATACTCTGTATTCTTTTTTGTGATCTCACTGTCGATCTCTTTTAATGCCTGATACAATCTATCGTACCCTTCTTGTGTATCGCACACACTTGTCATTGCGATCACATAATAAAGTTCTGACATTTCCATCTCTAAATGATAGTTGTCTCTTAAAATCTCAAATAGTTCTTCTCCAGATATTGTCGTGTCTTTTACCGAAAACACAAGTTTTCCAATATCATCCGTTGGTACTAGTTTGATATATTTTAATTCTTCTAGTTTTTCACGTAGTATCCACAATTTCTCGTAGTATTGTTGAAAATATCCACGATTTTCATTACATATGTGGATACATTGTTCAATTGATGCTATCAACACATAGGATGGGCTGCTGCTCTGAAATATTGACAATTTCTTTTGCATCATTTCTCTTGTGACACAATCTGTGCACAAATGAAGTAATCCCGTTTGCGTAAATGCGGGCAATGTCTTGTGCAGACTTTGTATCACAATGTCTGCTCCGCTATTTGCTGCACTCTCTGGAAATGCCTCATGATAAATAAAATGAGCCCCATGAGCTTCATCTACGATCAATGGTATATTATTTCGATGCAGAACATCTGATATTCCTTCGATATCTGATACTCTTCCTTCATATGTTGGTGAAACAAGGACCATTGCCTTAATTGAGGTTTCTTTTGTTATGATATTTTCTATCTGTTCCTTCGTAATGCCTTTACAGATTCCATATTCATCAATCTCTGGATAAATATAGATTGGATCAAGTCCCAACAATTCTATCGCGTGATAGACTGACTTATGACAGTTTCTCGCAACCAGTATCTTATCTCCAATATTACACAATGCAGCTATTGCAGCTAAATTCCCCGCAGTGCTGCTGTTTACCAGTAGATAACTCTCTTTTGTTCCATAAATCTGTTTTAAATCATCCATCAATTCTCGAATCATTTCTTCTGGATGGTGAAGATCATCAAATCCTGTAATCTCTGTAATATCAATTTTGGAAATCGCATCTAATAATGGATCGATCTTTAAATTTCTTTTATGTCCTGGCATGTGAAAAGGATAATCTTCTTTGTATTGTAGTTGTTTCAACTTATTATAAATTGATGTCATTTTTTATCCCTTTGTAAACATATTTTTTCATTTTTATTATATCATACTTAATTCCTATTGAATAGGAATTAAAAAAAAGAGTCAACTTTCGGTTTTTTCATTCTTTCTGAAAGTTAACTCTTTGAATTTCTTTATAAAATAAAAAAGATGCCCAGAGCCGGAATCGAACCAGCGACACGAGGATTTTCAGTCCTCTGCTCTACCGACTGAGCTATCTGGGCATACTACTTATTAAAATAAAAAATTGCGGGAGCCGGATTTGAACCAACGACCTTCGGGTTATGAGCCCGACGAGCTACCAGACTGCTCCATCCCGCGATAAAAATTAAGTGGTTGGAGAAGGATTCGAACCTTCGAAGGCGGTGCCAACAGATTTACAGTCTGCCCCCTTTGGCCACTCGGGAATCCAACCATATATATTTTAAACACCTAAATCATAACATAATTATGACCAGGTGTGAAGCCGTTGACCGGACTTGAACCGGTAACCTGCTGATTACAAATCAGCTGCTCTGCCAATTGAGCCACAACGGCATAGTTATTAAATTAAAAAGTGGGACCAATAGGACTCGAACCTATGACCCTCTGCTTGTAAGGCAGATGCTCTCCCAGCTGAGCTATGATCCCAAATATTCAAAAAATAAAGCGACCCGGATGGGAATCGAACCCACGACCTCCGCCGTGACAGGGCGGCGCTCTAACCAGCTGAGCCACCGGGCCTTATTTATAAAGGATATACCTTCAAAACAACATACAAGAATCTTTCTACATCTCTTACACTTCAGCCTTCTTTGGTTAAAGCCTCGACCGATTAGTAACAGTCAGCTCCATACGTTACCGTACTTCCACCTCTGCCCTATCTACCTCGTCGTCTTCAAGGGGTCTTACTACCTTTCGGTATGGGAAATCTTATCTTTAGGGGGGCTTCACGCTTAGATGCCTTCAGCGTTTATCCCTTCCAGACTTGGCTACTCTGCTATGCACTTGGCAGTACAACAGATACACCAGCGGTCCGTCCATCCCGGTCCTCTCGTACTAAGGACAGCTCCTATCAAATTTCCTCCGCCTGCGCCGGATAGGGACCGAACTGTCTCACGACGTTCTGAACCCAGCTCGCGTACCG